>ERZ808270.616-NODE-616-length-19440-cov-4.768893_pt1 | contig 19440 bp, 13 predicted proteins | sample MGYA00521082_ERZ808270 | MGnify/ENA primary metagenome ERZ808270 (study PRJEB31516, sample SAMN03275594) | gut metagenome | biome: mammalia-associated habitat; material: feces | host: Papio cynocephalus | place: Kenya | collected 2012-07-27 ... | reverse complement strand
GCAAATGTTAGCCGCGGCGAATTCTCAGCCGCATGAGGGGGGTGTGTTCGAGGGCAGAAAATAGTCCCTAAGGATATATTGGAAACAGCCATTTCTGAGCAGAGAATGGAGAGAGGGGGCCGTGGACCGTCCAATGGTAGGGGGCGCAGTCCCTTGCGCCCCGCACGGGATAATTAGCCGTGTAGAGAATGTAGAAAAGGGAGAATGTGTGGCTGTGGGTCGCCACCAACGGTAGGGGCGGCAGTCCCCTGCCGCCCGCACGGTAATTGGCCGTGTAGAGGTGTAGAATTGTAGGTAGGGGGTGGAACCGCGTAGAAAATGTAGAGAATGCAGAATGGGGGATGGGGACCTATCGATATTGGCCGTGGAGATCAGGAGAACGTGGAGAAGGGGTTTTAGACAGGATTTATAGGATTTACAGGATTTTTTTGGAGGGGGGCGTCCTAATTGTCCCACCTGTCCCAGTTGTCCCGTTCCTCATGCCCGTCCCCACTATCGCCCCTCGGAGTTTTCCAACCGTTTGGAAACCTGTACACATTATTATGGCAAATCGCTAGTATTGGATACACTTGAAAGAGTGAAGCGTAAATGCTATACTATGTAACAGAGTATGGACAAGAACGGAAATCTGATACTGACGGGTTGGGGTCATGTCGACTATGTGGTCTCGGCCGCCGCGGCCTTGCAGGCGTTCGGCGGCAAGGCGGACGTGTATGGCGTGAGTCGGCGTCGTCTGCCGGAGTTCCTTGGCGAACTCGCGTCGGAACGCGGGACGCCGCAATGGAAGCATATCTACCTTCTCGGGGTCGCGCTGGCCGGCGATCCGCCGGCGCTCAAGGCGGCACTCATGAAACTGCAAGCGCGCGGAGTGGAGGTGACGTGGATAAGTGCGCTTGAAATGCCCCAGGATCTTGTCGCGCTGCTGGATGGCGCTCTGAAGGTGCGCTATTATCCCGGGTATCTTCTGGAAGCGGTCGGCCGGACATTTGGCGTGGACGTCGCGGCGTTCCTGCCGTTCCTGAAGAGTCCGAAAAAGGCGTCGACGGACATCCGTGCCTACTTCAAGCTGATTGAGACGGCGCAGTTCTACCACCGCAACTACCAGGACGAGACGCTTTACGCCACGACGGTGCGGTATCTGGCGTCCGGAGTGCGTCCGGCGGCATGGGAGCCGGGCGTCAGAAGCGCCCTGGAGCATTACAACCGCTACGGCAACCGGGAACTGCTTGGGAAGAGCGCGTCGATAACGGAGCTGCAGGCGCGCATCAACCGGGTGGCGGCGCATGAGCACGCCCGCGTCCTCATCCTCGGCGAAAGCGGCACCGGAAAGGAGACCGTCGCTCAGCAGATCCATACGAAAAGTCCGCGGCGGAACATGCCGTTCGTGGCCTTCAACTGCGCGACGGTGGCGAAAGATCTGCTGGAGGACCGCTTCTTCGGACACGAGCGGGGCGCGTTCACGAACGCCGTCGAGCGGACGGACGGTCTGTTCCTGCAGGCCGACGGCGGGACGCTCTTCTTGGACGAGATAGGCGAGATGTCCCTGGAGGTGCAGGCGCTCCTGTTGCGGGTTCTGGAAGGCGGGCGGTTCATGCGGGTGGGCGGCCAGGAGGAGCTGACATGCGACGTGCGGCTCATCACGGCGACAAACCGCGATCTGCCGCGTCTCGTGGCCGAGGGAAAGTTCCGGGAGGATCTTTACCAGCGCCTCAATGTGGTGCAACTGCGGACGCCTTCGCTGCGGGAGCACAAGGACGACATCCCGGTCATCGCCAACGCGTGGTGGCGCAAGTTCCACGACAACGCGGTTCTCAAGGAGGAGCAGATTGCCGCGCTGACGGACTACGACTATCCCGGTAACGTGCGGGAGCTCGTCAACATCCTGGACAAAGCGACCGCGCTGGAGGAGGAGAATTTCGATGCCCTCATGCGCGAGCACAAGGAGATGAACGCGGCACTCTCGGGCGGTCTGGAACTGAAGGCGGGACGCATCCCGGACAAGCTTGAGGACGCGATCCGGATGCACGTCCGGCGCGTGTACGAGAAGTACGAGCAGAACCTCAGCCGCACCGCCGAAGCGCTCGACATCAGCCGGAATACGGTGAGGAAGTATTTGTAAAAAAATGAAAATATAGAAAAAGGAACATGACATGGCGGAAAAGATCAAATTTCTCCCGGTAAGGGAGCTTGACGGAAGAAAGTTTCAGATTCCCAATTATCAACGAGGTTATCGTTGGGAACGACAGCAAGTGAGAGATTTGCTCAATGATATAAAGGAGTTCATGGATAAACCTGCCGATGTCCGTGACGACTTCTATAGCCTGCAGCCGCTGGTTGTACGGGAACAACAGGATGCAGAAATCATAGATCAGATAAGAGAGGCAAAGAGCATCCTAGAGGTTCGCCAATTGTTGAAGGGCCGCTGGGAAGTGATCGACGGTCAGCAACGTCTCACCACGATTCATATTCTTCTTTCTTATCTGAAGAATACCGGTGTGAAATTTGAGCTTCAGTACGAGACACGCGCGGGAAGCGCATCGTTCCTTGAGAATATCGCCAATGAAACAAAAGAAGATCCTGAAACGAATATAGACTTCTGGCATATGCAAGAGACGTATGAGGAAATCCAGGGCTGGTTCAAATGGTTCACATATAATTCCGGAGATGTAGAAAAATTCAAGGAGATGTTGCTGGACAAAGTTCGGTTTATCTGGTACGAGGCAGATGAAGACCCGATAAAGGTCTTTACAAGGATCAATATCGGCAAGATCGGATTGACCAACTCTGAGCTCATCAAGGCTCTATTCCTAAACAGTTCAAATTTTGCCGGCGACGATGCGGAAAAGATCCGGTTGCGGCAAATCGAAATCGCATCGCAATGGGATCGGATAGAAACAACGCTGCAAGACGATGAGTTTTGGATGTTTCTGCACAAATCGGGTTTCAACAAACCGACGCGTATCGATTTCATTTTTGATTTGATTTGCGAACTTGGAGCGCTGGATAAATTCCTCGACGGAAAAGATAGTGACGATAAAAACAAGGTTGTCGGAAAAGATGATTATCGTACATTCCGTTATTTCAATGCGGTCTTTCATTCGTCCAAGATACGCGAGGAAAGCGGTAAAATTGGGAAGGCTCCTGTGGAAATATGCTGGGAGAAAGCGGAAGACATCTTTGCCGCTTTTGGGGAATGGTTCGATGACCTGCAGCTTTATCATTATGTAGGATTTCTTGTGGAGCAAAATACCACGATAAAGGACATCTACAAAGAATGGCTAGAATCAGAAACAAAGCCCGTCTTCATTAACTATCTGATAGGCGAGATAAAGAAAAGGATTGCAGGATGCAGTAATCTGGATTGTCAATATGAGACGGTAGACGAGAACGGGAAGAATGCCGGCTGGAAGAGCAAGTGCCTTCCGCTTCTTCTTTTGTACAACCTTCAGACTGTTATAAATCAGAATTTGCAGCAAGACGGGAAGAATCATTCCGGCGTGTTTTATAAATTCCCGTTCCACCTTTACAAGAAGGAAGGTTGGGATATCGAACATATTGATTCCAATACAACAAATGACTTGGACGATCGACAGTCAAAAGCCGAATATCTAGCAAACATATATTCAGGCGTATCAGGCGAGCTCCAAGAATCGATTTGTCGTTTGTTTGACCCTGAAAACAGCTCAAAGTTCGATGAAAATTTTGAAGAGTTGAAAAAACGCACCGAAAAGGAATTGGGAAGTGTAGACACCAAAGATCTTCTCAATGAAGAAGAGAAGAACAGGGTATGGAATTTTGCTCTGCTAGATTCACATACAAACAGGGGTTACGGCAATGCCATCTTCTCGGCGAAACGCAGAATCATTATTGGGAAAGACGAGGGAAAATATCTACCGGTCCCGCGCCCAAAAAAAGACGGTAGGTTGGAGATATTACCCAAAGAAAAAGCGTCCTCGGCGTTCATCCCGCCCTGCACGAGACACGTTTTCCTGAAATACTATAGTGTCGTCATGACATCGCCGAACCATTGGACGAAGGCTGATGCCGAGGCCTATAGTGATCATATTTTTGAGACATTGAACAAGGTTTTTGGTGTTGTAAAAGGCGAGGATAAGAAAAATCAACAGAGGGAGTATAAATAATGAGCACACACGAAATCACTTTTTGGGAACTTCTTTCCGATAGCAAGGTGGAGATCCCAATCATTCAGCGCGACTACGCCCAGGGGCGTTCAGGGAAAGAAGAATTGCGCAAGTCCTTTCTGCGCGATCTCAAGGAGACTCTCGACAAAAATGTGCCAATGAAACTAGACTTTGTTTATGGAACGAAGAAAGAGGATTTATTTGTCCCGCTGGACGGGCAACAACGGCTTACCACTCTCTGGCTTTTACATTGGTATCTCGCGAGTCGTGCTGGGAAATTGGCAGAGGCCTCAACGCGTCTAAAAAAGTTCTCGTATGAAACGCGCAGTTCATCGCGTCAATTCTGCGAGCGGCTTGCAGAGTTTGACATTAGCTCCTGGTCCAAGGGGGATAGTCTTCGGGAATATATTATGGACCAGCGCTGGTTTCACCGTGCGTGGCGCAACGACCCCACAGTGCAGTCCATGCTTAGGATGCTGGAGGGCGAACTTGAAGACAAGATGGACGGGATTGCTGGCGTATTCAAAGAGAAACCGACCGACTACTACGAAAAGTTGACGGGGACTAAGTGTCCGATTGTCTTCAATCGCCTCGATCTTCCAAACATTGCGCATCCGGACGATCTTTACATCAAGATGAACGCGCGCGGCAAGCAGCTCACGAGTTTCGAGAACTTCAAGGCTGACCTTACGGAGTATATCAAAACGGAGTATATAAAAGGGGAAGAGGTCGACGCTTTAAAAGATCCAAAAAACGGTTTGTACGTAAAGCTGGATACGGATTGGATGGATGTTTTCTGGCAAAACCGTTCTTCCGATAATGCTGTCGATGAGATTTATTTCGCGTTTATAACTCGGTATTTCTTAAATTCCTACGTCGTTCAATTGAACGGCGATTTACCGGAAGGCAAAGATCGAATTTTTGATTTTCTATATGGACGCAATCCTCTCAAAGATAAGACTAGTTCTAACGTCTCTTCTGGGGGTAAGAACGAAAAGGTAGAGAACGAAAGGATCGCCTACTTAGGTTTTGATGTCTTCAGGGAAGTCCTGGGGAGTGATTCCAGGCTGTTGGCGCGGTTTTATCACACCTTGAATAACTTTTCAGAGTTTCAGTCTCGCAAAGATTTGGGCAAGGAGGAGTCTCTTTTCGAGTCACCATGGAAAAATGAAAGCAATAGCAAGGATAAATTCGGATTTGCGCCGTGTTATACGGGCGGCGAGCAGGATGATTTTGCGGGAAACCCCATAAGAGCGATTGCCCCTATCACACAGCCGCAAAGAGTGGTGTTCCACGCCATTTGCAAGTTCTTTGAGCATGGCTGGAATGCCGGGAATGCCAATGATAAACTACAAGCGCTTAAAGATTGGATGCGAGTTGTCTGGAATATTGTCGAGAATGCGAAAGTAGATACGATTGAGGGCATGATCGGCTGCCTGAAGCTGATTGACGAATTAGCGAAGTCCTCGCACAACATTCTGGGAGAACTGTCAAGTGACAATTTCTCTTTGGAATCTGGCTTTGCCCGTGAACAAATAGAAGAAGAGAAGCAGAAAGCACGGAAAATAATTGAAAACCGGAATTGCTATGAGCTAATCCGTGAAGCGGAAAAACATCCCGTATTCAGGGGGGCGATTCGTTGTCTATACATGGGGCAGGAGGAAGGAAAGATTGCTTGGGACACTTTCCAAAAGAAATGGAAAAATGCACAAGATTACTTCAAAACTTTGGAGAAAGATAAGATCTACGGTTATTTAAGGTGGTTCGTGGCTAATTGCACGACTTCGAATGAGTTGAAGAGCATCACATATGATGTTGGAAGGAATACATGGAAAAAGAACCTTCTCGAAAAAGATCTTTGTAAGGTGGTTGACAGGTTTTTAATGAATCCTGCCCCAGTAACCATTAAGCCTGTGGAACCTTTCCAGGTCGAAGAACAACAATATAAACACGCTCGGGAGGACTTGTGTACGCCCGGTTTTCTTGCTGGACTATCATATGATGGTGGCCATGTCGATGGCTGTAGGTTAAGAGAAGCGTATGGACAATTGGCATTGTTTCCGAACAACGCAAAGTCGGAGCGGAAAAAATATGTGATTGCCAACAAGAGGAACAGCTTACTCGCCGAATTGGGAGATGATATCAGAACGGAGCAGAAGCTTAGCGGATGCAATTATTATTGGGGATGGGATGTCGATTTTGGTTATAATAGTCATACATTTCAGTGGAATCGAGATAATAAGGTCTATCTAATGGATGAGAATAATCAATACGTAAGGATTTCACAAGGCGGGTATTTATGCTTTGATATCGACGAAAGCGAGAGCACGGCTACATTCAAGGGCAAGCTGGCTGACTTGATAGCTAAAAAACCGCGCAGGAGCTAAGAGAAGACGGGTGAATAGTCCCGGTTTGTGGCCTGAAGATGCTTAAAATCTGAACAGGAGGTTTCATTTTGAACCTCGAGAGGCAGAGAACACGCGGTTCTCTGCCTGTTTTCTTGTTGGCACGCTTGTTGCTAATAAGTCCGTGGAATGAACGATTCAGTGGAGCGAACGATGTACGAGAAGCAAAAAGCCGGAGAGAGACCGCCGCGGCGCTCTGTGTCGCGCGTGTTGGTTTGCATGTACGCAAAAGGAGGAAGAGGACATGTCGGAAACGAATGCGAGGAATGAATACTGCTGCACCTGCCAGAGCTGGCAGGGTGTCAGGACGTACGATCCGCGGCGGAAGGTTGTGAGGTATGATAATCGGGCACCCGCTACGCCGTGCAACATGAACTACCGCAGGCCCGGGGGCTGCCCCAGGGGGTATTGCCGCGGCTATGTCCGCTGGGTCGAGCTTGGGTAGGGCGTGCAGGAGCGTGTCCGGGGCTGCAGACCGGGCGAGGCGACGCGTCTGCCTGCGTGGCATGCATGGACGAACCTCAGCCGCACCGCCGAGGCTCTCGACATCAGCCGGAACACATTTGTAATGAAGAAAAGGAGAGCCATGAAGCAAGAACATGAATGGACAGTCATCGCAAAAAAAGAACCCCCAAATAGAACTTTATTTTCAATCCCTTCGTACCAGCGTGGGTATCGATGGACGAAGGCCGAGGTCGAAGCGCTTCTGGACGATCTGCTGGATTTTGCAAGAACGCCGAGCGAAGCCGTCTATTGCCTTCAGCCGCTGGTTGTACAATCGCTTGGAGAAAACAAGTATAACGTAGTGGATGGACAGCAGCGGCTCACCACGCTTGCGCTGATTCTTCATGCTTTGAAAATGTCTCCAGGGTGGGAGGTTGAATATACGTCGGAGAATGGGGAAAGCCTGTCCGAGCTCCTGCACAACCCTGATCCGGGAAGGTCCATCAACGACCATTTTCGCTGCGAGGCTCAAAAGGCGATTGTGGAATGGCTTGGCGAATCTCCGGAACGTGCAGATTCTGTGCGCAGCTTGTTTCTGGGCGAAGGCGGCAAGCGCATTGTTTTCCTGTGGCATGAATTGTCCGCGGAAGAGGATGGGCACGCTGCTTTTCTACGACTAAACGCCCTGAAGACGCCACTCACGTCCTCGGAACTCATACGCGCGTTCTTCATGGAGTCTGGCAATGGGTTGAATCCTGGAGAGAAAACGGACATCGCCAAGGAATGGGATGAAATCGAATCCGCAACAAGAGATGAATCGTTCTGGGCCATTTGGCCGACAGAGCGATTCAAGGCTGTGCCGACACGGATGGACTTTCTTTTTTCTGTGGTGGCGAATGTGGACGGGAACTTGGCGCGGCAAGACCCGCTTGCCGTCTACCGTTCGACAGAAGAGCGTGCAACGCGCAAGGGCCTGCAAGGCGTCTGGGATGAGGTTCTGCGCTGCTGGTGGTGGATGCAATCGTGTCATGCAGATCCTGAAGCATACCATCTCCTGGGATGGCTTGCGCTCTTTACGGATCGAGAAGCGCGCGTCCTCTATCGGGACGCATGGGGCGAGAAATCAAGATGCCGGATGGGACCTTTTAAGCAGATCTTGCGAAAGATCGTTGCGGAAAGCATTGCGGGAGGCGAAATGACCGGATGCGAATTAGAATCATTCCGTTACGCGCCGGATAATGCCGAGAGTTTGCGCCGGGTGTTTGTCTTGCTGAATATGTTGGCGGCCCAACAGCAGCATATTCGATTTCGTTTCGATCTGTACAATCTGGATTCGTGGGATGTGGAACACATTGCTCCTCAAACCGACAACCTTCACGATCTACAGAAAAATCGAGAAGACACTGTCGTCGACAAAGACTCCATCGGGAACCTTGCCTTGCTCGATTCCAGAACAAACCGCTCCTACAAAAACGCAGTTTATCCGGAAAAACGGAAAAGAATCTTGCTTGACGCTCCGGCAGATGGTGTGTATATCCCCCCTGCAACTGCGGCGGCATTCGCAAAGACGTATTCGCCTACGGCAACGCAGATGCGCTACTGGAGCGAAACAGATGCCGCGAATTACCTGGGCAAGATGAAAGATTTGTTCGATGGTTTCATGTCAATGGTAAAGGAGGAATCGAAGTGAGAGAAGTGTGGACACTGGAAAATCTGTTCGAGCGGTTTCCTGGCGGCATCAAGATTCCGAGGATTCAGCGCGGATATGTGCAGGGACGGGACGATGCGAAAGGTGAAGAAATCCGCAAGAATTTTCCTCCGGAATTGGTTTCTGCCGTGTTCGACAGAAAACCTTTGTCGTTGGATTTCGTCTATGGCGTGGACTCTGAAGGATGCCTGCTTCCTCTTGACGGTCAGCAGCGAATCACAACGCTTCTTTTGCTGGCTTGGTTATGCGGAAAATGGAATCAGGGCTGGCACTTCACCTATGAATCGAGACGAATCCCGCAACTTTTTGTCGAGAACCTTATACGGCACCCTTACGCGTCTACGAACAAACCGTCAACGGAAATAATGGGCGCAGATTGGTTTCTCCCAGTTTGGACGCGCGATTCAACCGTTTCAGGGATGTTGAGAATGTTGGACGCCATGTATATGGCAATTGGTTGCGGTCGGGAAACGGAAGCCGATTTCAATCATGTCACGTTCTTATTACATGGCATTCATGGCAAAGACGACATGTTCGATCGCATCTTTCGCAAAATGAATGCCCGCGGGAAAGCGCTTTCCTCATGGGAGAATTTGAAGGCGATGCTCGACAAACACATCCCGGATACGCTCTCGTTCGACTGGCGCAGCAGGGTGGACAACGACTGGCCGGAGAAGATTTGGCCGCACACGGGGAAAAATGCCGTTTGCCTCGACAATGCAATGGAAAAGATCGCCCGCACGGTTTATACGCTAAGCTTCAAGTTGGATTCAGAAGCGCAAAACGACAGCCTTTGGGACGTGGAAAAGCGTCTCGTCGACGATGAGAAGGCGACAAAAGCTTTTTTTGAGACCGCAAAGGTTTCTTTCGACGCGATTGAAGCGATCGCCGGCCAATGGACTGACGACCGGAAAAGCAATGCGCTTTGGTCCAACGAAGTCGATGATGCCGTCTTTTGGGAATGGCTCACGAACGAGCAGGTTACATCAAGGCCGGACAGGCTGAGATTCGCGTTTCTCGTAACGCCGTCGAGCGCCCCTGACGCGCCGCGTCGGCGCCGCGTCTTGCTTAATCTGCTTGACGCCTCGACGATTGACCGCAAGAACGATGAAAACGCGCTGGCCGCAGGATTGGACTTCCTCGCCGGTTCTGTGGAAATTGCGAGTATGGAGGCGCGCAAAGCCGGATATTCATCCGGGCAACTAGCGGACGAGACGCGCAAAAGCAAGCTCCCCGCATCAGAGATTGTCTCCTTCGAGAAGGATGAACTTGTCCATCGAGGCAGCCTAAGTTTCCTCGGCTGGTCGGACTTCATGAACGAGGAAGACGCCCGCAGACGGCTGGAAAGCATCCGCTCTGCAATACGCGCTGATTGGATTGGATTCTATCGCAATCTCGCCGCGCGCATTCCAGAAGATGCCGTTGGAGAAAGAGAGTATGTCCACGTACCTGTCCACCAGAATGACATTGCCACATGGCGTGATAAAATACTGTCCAGTCGACATTTCATCGCGGCACTTGCCTCTTGGCACGCATCGCCTGACGTCCCGGAGAGAATGCCGGCTTGGGTGGCTCATCTTTGCGAGCTGCTATACAAGGGGAAGGCGGAATGCTCATCGTTGCGCAAATTCGACGGCTGGATGTTCCTTCTTCAGAACGAAAAAAGGCGATCGCCTTCCGGGAAAAGCATCCGTCTCGACTACAACGACAAAGAACGCGCCAATCGGCAGTTCTTGAAGGACGGCGAGATATACTATTCGAATCCGTGGCCATGGGTGGAAGCGAAAGATGGCGGCGCATGGTTTAACGTCTGCCATGAAACGTGGTGGATGAGCAATACTCCGCCACGCGTAAAACGCAATGCCGACGATACATTCCCTGAAGCAACAAATAACCTGCAATGACCGCCATCCTTTTCAATCGCGAAATTTACGAACGGGTTGTCTGCGGGGTTGTGCCGCAGACGAAGGAGCGTCTGTGGATTGCGACCGCTGATATCAAGGACATGTACGTCGATACGGGAGGGCGTGACATGGTGCCGTTCCTGGAGATACTGGACGGTATGCTGAAGCGCGGCGTCGAGGTGCGGCTCATCCATGCGAAGGAGCCGGGCCCGAACTGGCGAAACGACTTCGACCGCTATCCCGGCCTGTGGCGCGGGATGGAGCGTATGCTGTGTCCGCGCGTGCATTTCAAGTGCATTATCGTCGACGGGTTCAAGGCGTATTTCGGCTCGGCCAATCTGACCGGGGCCGGGATGGGCGCGAAGAGTGTGCGCAAGCGCAACTTCGAGAACGGCGTTCTGACAGACGATCCCGCGCTCGTCGAACCACTTGTCGAGCAATTCGATTCCGTCTGGCGCGGCGCTTTCTGTCCGGATTGCGGGCGACGAACCTTCTGCGGCGACTGCCCCCTTGAGGACACGCGCCTCAAATAGACATACGCAATGCGTAGAGTCTGAACAAGGCTCGCACAGGCGAAAGGATCCGATGACAGAGAGAAATAGGCAACACAGGCGATGAAACAACACGAGTTGAACTGGAGTTACATGATGGATATGTTCGCCGAGGGCATTGGCGAGGTCGTACGGATGCGTGACTACCTGCGGGGAAAAGTCGCCGGGCTACAGTCGCCTTATGATACGTGGCTGTATCGGAAAGGCTTCACCGAGCCTGTTTTTGAAGTGCGGCTGGAGCATGCGTATCATCATCTGAACTGGACGTGGGGCTGTCGACATGCGACGCTCGAACGCGCAATGAAATGCGAAAACAGAGACTGCCGCAACTTGGGAAAGTTCCCGCTTGCGTTCCGCGAGCTTCTGCCAGACAAGCCGCGGCGGACCGTCGAAGTGCACAACCAGACGGTTCTGCACTTCGAGTCGATTCTGCTGGGCCTCGACGAGGTCGTCCGCATCGGAGACGAGCTCCACCTTGGCCTGTGTGCACACTTTGACGAAGAGACGTGTCCAAGACGATGGGACCGGCGCGCGGCGAAGGTTGCGCCGCTGACGGAAAGGCGGCTGGCGGACTTGCTCCGTCGGTTGCTCGGTGCGATGAACTTCGCCTGGAATGTGCGGCGGCTTCCTGTCGAACGTGTCCATACACTCTCCGAGACAGCCATTCGTCACCGCTGTTGCTACCCGGCCGAGTTCATGGATTTCCTGACGAAGCGGCATTATCGCCGGCGGAACACAGTGAGGAAGTACTTGTAACAACAACAAAAGAAGGGCCAAAAAGAATGGAATTCAATGAGATGAAGAAGTGCTTCAAGAAGTGCTTTGCGCAATACAGGGATGACGATTTCTCGCCGCCAAATGACGAGAAGTGGGTCTATGCGGTCGTAAGCCCAAAGATGGCTAAAGAAGATGATGCGCTCAAAGGCTTTCATTACGAGTTGGTTGCCAGAGGATCGGGGGCCGGCGAGGAGTATTATGTTGAATTGCACTTTGAATTATACAAACACCAGTACAGTGATTTGCGCACCGCGTTGATCTCCAAGTTCACGGAAAGGGAGAATAGACGGAAGATACTGGCCACATCATACTACAGTTCTTTAATATGGAGGGTCCGGACGCCTGTTTTTGACGAACATGACATAGTCGAAGGTGTGGCGTTGCTTAGAAAAGCCGTAAATGAAGTGCTTGAAGATTCGGCAGGGACCCCAGCTTTGCTAGACGGTGAATCTCAAGGCCAAGCGGAAGAAGAACTCGTGCTTCCATGTCCTCTTTCAATTGGCAAAATTGCCGAGATGTTGGGTGAAGGGACTAATGCAACCCGCAATCATGCAAAGAATATCTTGACGATTCCGCCGATACAAAGAGGCAAAGTCTGGAACGCCGCACGAATCGAGACTTTATGGGATTCCCTATTCAGAGGTTTTCCCGTTGGCGCGTTGAGCGTATGGCATAATAAGGCAAATCCGCATGCATACGAATTGCTGGATGGCCAACAGCGTGCGACGGCCATAACCTTGGGATTCGAGAAGTTTCCCGGCCATGACAGCAAATTCGACTCCATTCTGTGGATAGACCTTGAAGCTTGCCGTGGCGACGACGGGCGCCCGTATCGGTTTTTCGTCACAACGGCATCACAGCCCTGGGGCTATGCCGAATCGTCAAGCGAAACACGGAACAGCCTTTTGTCCGCCTCTGAAAAGCGGGATGCCGCAAAAGCCTTGGACGAATGGGAAGAAAACCAGATTAAGCCCTATCCATTCCAACTGTCTCCCGCAAAGGCGGAATATCCGGTCCCTTATACCCTATTGCGACAGTTCGCCGAAGAAAACGACAATCGGACATTTGTTGATTTCAGAAAGTGGCTTGAGCCGAGAATAAACAAATTCAACAAACGTCTTCACGAAATCCTCGGAAAGTTTACGCCAACGGAGGAGGAGGATGAGAATTTCCGGCAACTCTGCAAAAAAATCTCGGCCCTATCGAAGGACTACACCGTGTTCTTGCTGGATGCCAGTAGCGTGACGGAAAACGACATCGCATTATACTTCACAAGAATCGGCAAAGGTGGCGTTGTGCCCAGTGACGAGGAACTCGCATACTCCGTCCTCAAGTCGAAGTTGCCTTCAAGTTTCAGGGCTGTCATACAAGAGGTGCATCGGGAATATGGACTCGCAAGCGAACCACGCATCGCGCATCTTGCGATTCGCCTGTTCAAGTCTGAATCCAAAAGGAAGGATTCCCCTACGCCACAGTTCTATTCCGGATCGGCGTTCTCCGCAGTCATGGATATGTGCAAGAGAGAGAATGCGTCAGAAAAAGAGGCTTTCGCCCGCTTCATTGAAGATAGGTTCAAGAAGCGTGTCCAGACAGCCGAAGAAAATTACGCGTTGACGCAATGGCATTGTGCCAGGTACGCTTCCGAGAGGAATGGTGACGCATTCCTGTTGTTGCTGCTTGCGGCTGGAAATGACGGGTTGTTTGGCAATTACAATGTAAAGGGTCTGGCGGAGTTGCTGTTCGGCTATGCCTCTCACATTGATTATGCGGTACGCAAGATACTTGAGCAAGGAGTCCCTATCGCAATCGCGAATCTCACGAAAGAGACATATTACGGCAGGCCTAGGCTCACGTTGCCGATTGCGCCAAAAGAATTGGAGGGCATTCCGGACGATTCAATCGCATCATTGCTGAAATGGAAGAACGACCATCCAGATGTTGCACAAGCGATTGCAGAGGGATACGGCAATCCCAGTAACAACCATGCCTGCAATATTCTCCTGTATGCATGCAGAGGGTCTGAACTTAACAACCAATTCAAGTATGATCCCAATCTCGATTTGTGGTCGGAAGAGAACCTGCCATGGGATTATGATCATATCATGCCACATAGCACCATTGAGAAGATGCCGGATTCTGATGCCAAGATTGTGTGCGAATGGCTCAAGAACTCAATTGGAAATCTTGCGCCGCTTCCGTTCTCGGTAAATCGGTCACTTTCCGATTCTTTTCGAGATGCATCTTATCCAAGTTCAAAAAGCCCGAGAGAAGCGCGGCATTTATGTGTTGATGGGCAAGCAGTTGCTGGAATGTGGTGTGACGGCAGGATAGATCCTCTGAAATTTGCCCTGGCAACAATAAGGCGGTTTTCATGCATCTACTCTCAATGGTATGATGATCTTGGCATGGGAAGCCTATTTGATTTTAAAAGCGCGTTGGAACAATCGCCAACATTTATCCCTGCCGGGGGAATGTCTGTCATTCGGCGATATTCAGTAATGACAGCAGTCCAGAAGGAGGTGAAGCCAATCTTTGCGTTCAAACACATAGTTGCAGACAATAAAGAAAAAGAGATCGCCGAAACCGAATTGCATAGATCGTTTTGTGGCGAGGATTGGATGACCCTGTCTTACGACATTATTGATGGACTGGCCGTGGCGTTGGTAAAATGCCAGTCTGGGGGTAATTGGGAAATTGGTTTCAGGAAAGGTAGTAACGACGAAACGACTAAGAATGAGGTTCAATGCGAAGTTCAGAAGTTGTGTGAAAGACATCGGCCTGATTGCTTGGAACATCTTTGCAAGGATAATACATGGTGGTATTGGTGTGAAGAATTGCCAGACCAGACCGAATGCATTGAACGTGAGCTTGCGTCGCGATTGAACAAATTGTTGGTTTTCGCGAGGATGTTGTTAAAACAATGACCCCATCGTTTTCGATTACGAGATCTACGGGCGGGTTGTCTGCGGGGGTAGTGCCGCAGGCGAAGGAGCGGATGTGGATCGCCACTGCGGATGGCGGGCGGGACATGGTGCCGTTCCTGGAGGCACTGGACGGGATGCTGAAGCGCGGCGTCGGTGTGCGGCTCATCCATGTGAAGGAGCCGGGGCCGAACCGGCGAAACGACTTCGACATAAAGTGAAAAGGCTAGATGATAAATGAAAAGACAAATATGTTATTCGTGCGTTTGCTCCCTCTTAGGGGCATGTTTCCTGCTTCTAGTCGGTTGTGCGAGGCCGAATACGGACGCCGCCAGGGCGGAACGCAATCGCTACATCGCCTTTTGCCGCGAATTGGCGGTCGCGCCTATCGAAGAGGACGCCGATTCGGACGATTTCATGTCGAAGCCGGACTGGATGGTGCATCCGTGTTCGGCGACAGACCGGGAATTCAGGAAGGAATACAAAGTTGTGTATGCCAACCGGGAATATCTGAGCTTCTTTTGTTCGGAATACGCCTATACGGGCGGTGCGCATGGCAACACCCAAATAACGGTCGGCACTTTGGATCGCAGAACAGGCAAGATCTTGACGCTCGCCGATGTCCCCGCATTCGCGGACAAGGTCGCGTTGGCGAAGCGGCTTTCGGATGCCGTTATCGCGAAGATCGGTCTAGGCGCCTTGCAAGGCGAGGTCAGACCGCACGACAACTTCTATTTGTCCGGCGATGGCTGGCATTTCGTCTTCAATGAATATGAAATCGCGTGCTACGCGAGGGGTGCTGTCGAGGTGGTGCTCCCCAGGTGAATATAGCTGAAAGGAATAAATATGAATGGCAATGAGATTGTGGCGTTTCAGCAGTCGCTCGCGCACTGTGCCAGTCCGGAGGAAATCGCGCGGGAGGTGAAACGGGCTTTCAAGCGGATGCCGGGGGAAGCGGCACTTGCCTGTTTCGCCCAGGTCATGACGGCCGAATTGCCGCGTCCAATAAAGGTGGCGGTTTGGGAAGTCGTCCGCTATTCACACATCTGGTGGGGCGTGGACGAGGCGTTGAAAGGTCCCGTGATGGAAAATCCGACCGTCCAACGGGCATTCGCCGACGCGGTGCCCATGCGGGAATGGGTTGTGGCGCAGCGGATGGCGGGCTATGAAGGCATTTGCATGACTCTTGGCCCCCAGATCGTGTTCGCCCAGCGGTTTGTGCAATCGGATGTGCACAGATTGATATTCCTCATTACGCATTTCTCCGATGAATATGCCGCCATGAGCATACGAAGCCACGTGACGTTAAAGGGCGACGCCGCGCGCCTTGCGGATTATGTAGATAGAGCCGGCAACAATCTGCTTTGGTATCTCACATACCGCGACGACCAGAATGCCCGCGGCGGTTTCGCGTGTCCGCACATCGAACATGAACTGTTGCGGCTGGGCGTGGACCCGACCCACCGCAATGCGCTGGACCTGTGCTGGAATGACATCCGGCATCATGTTATTCGACCGTCACCGTAAATTGTTCATTATTTTGCCAGATGATAAAGAATTGAATGCCTAAGGGACGGAAACGCCCGCTTTTCGCCCGTCTTGCCGCCTTGGCACGGATTTTGCTTACAAGTGGACGCAAACAAATCAGGAGATGTGCGGATGCAAAGATTCAAGAACAACATGAGCGGTGGCTGGCTTATCAAGCAGGAATTGCGCCTTTTCAGGAACTTTATGCGCAACTGGAAGCATGATGTCTCGGATAGCGACTTCTTCAGCATATTTGACAACGACGACAATGCGGCCAAAAAAGAGGCGAAACTCTTCCTCAAGAAGTATTTTTCGCTTGAAACGCTGGCCTTGTGCGATTCGGTCGGCATAGAGCGTGTGCGGGACAGAACGCAGGACAAAGGGCGGATAGTGGACTTTTCGCTGAAGCGTTGTTCCACGAACGACCTGATTTGCGAGCTTTGGAACAAAGGACGGGCGTCACGCGCACATTGCCGGGAGATGCTCGAAGACTGGTGCAACGTCCTGGAGGCGCGCAAATCACGCGTTGGCCGCGGAAAAGACCCGCTGGAAACGCGGATGGATGAAATCTGCCGCGTTTTGGGGCTCAACGCCGTGGAGCGCGACATACTCGTCTATGCCGCCGTGCGGTTCATGACCACTTTCGATGACGCCCCGGTAAACGGAATGGACGGACTAGGCGATAAGATAATGTTCATCGCGATGGCCATCGACCGCCCCAGCGATTCCGTGTTGGACGCATTGTCGGAAAACGGGCGATTGCGCCGGTATGAGGTTTTGGACGATGAAGGGGATTTCGTCGGGCGCTCGAATCCGTTCTTGGCCTATCTTGCAAAAGGCGAGGGCGAAATGCTTGAAGGGCGGTTCTACAGGAAAACCCCGATTGAAGATGCCCTGCCGTGGGCGTATTACGGGAAACTTGCGGAGGAACAAGGCGGCATTCTGCGCCGGATGATAACGTCCGCGAAGTCCGGCAAGCGCGGCGTGAACATTCTCTTCTACGGAGAGCCGGGGTCGGGCAAGACGAGTTTTGCGAAGACGCTCGCGAAGGAACTCGGTCTCGATCTGTTCGAAATCCGGCAAGGGGACAGGAAAGGCGACCAGATCGGACCCCAAAGCCGGATGACCGGCATCCGGATCTGCAACAACCAGGTGCCGCGCGAACGCAGCCTGATACTGGTGGACGAATCGGACCAGCTTCTCCGCACGAATGCGGATCTTTTTGCGGATTTGTTCGGCGGCGTGGTGGCGTCGGGTTCGGAAAAGGGCGTGATCAACTCGATACTGGACGAGACGAAACTGCCAACCATATGGATAACCAATACTCCGGCAAATGCGCTGGACGCGTCCGTCCGACGGCGTTTCGACTACTCGATTCGTTTCGGCAAGCTGGGCGCGCCGCAGCGTCTGGCCATCTGGCGCAACAGCATAAAGAAGTTCCGGCTGGAGCGGCTTATCCCCGCGGAACTCGCTGAACAGTTCGCCCAAAAGTACATAACGAGCGCCGGCGGCATCGCGATGGTTCTCGAGAACGTCAAGCGGATGCGTCCGCCCAAAGCGCAGGTCGCGGATCTTATCGAGGCGCTTCTGAAGCCGTATTGTGCGCTCATGGAAACGAAGATGGTGGACGAGGCGCTTTTGCCGACTCGGGACTATTCTCTGGAAGGGTTGAACATCAAAGGCGCTGTCGCCCTCGACAGGATTGTGGAAGCGGTGCGGAATTTCAGGGACACGAAGGACGAGGAGTGCGATCCGGACCGTCCGCGCATGAACATTCTGCTGTGGGGGCCTCCCGGGACAGGCAAGACCGAATTCGTGAAATATCTGGGCAAGACGCTGAATAGCCGCGTGATGGTCAAGATGGGGAGTGATTTGTTGTCCCAATGGGTCGGCGGAACGGAAAAGAACATCCAGAGAGCCTTCGACGAGGCGGAGGCGGACAATGCCATTCTGTTCCTGGACGAAATCGACGGACTCGTTCAGGACCGTTCCGGAGCGCGGAACAGTTGGGAAGTCACGCAGGTGAACGAACTGCTCAATCGCATGGAAAATTTCAAGGGCACCTTGGTCGGCGCGACAAACTTCCTGTCCAATCTGGACACGGCAATCATGCGGCGTTTCACCTTCAAGCTCGAATTCGATTACCTGGACGAGGGTGGCAAGCGGGTCTTTTTCGAGCGGATGTTCAAGACGCGGCTGGCGGAGACCGAAGCGCGTCGGCTGGCGGCCATCCCCAACCTCGCCCCCGGCGATTTCCGTACGGTCCGGCAGGCGCTTTTCTATCTGGGCGGGACGGTTACGAACGAGGTTCGCCTCGGCGAACTCGAGAAAGAGAGTGCGCTCAAGAAGGGCGGCGGCCGTCGTATGGGATTCTGACCGCTCTTCCAGAAAAAAGCGGCGGACCGAAACGCGGCGCTTCCATAGTCGCAGCGCCTTGTCCAGTCCGGACGCGTGACGCCCCGAACAGACGGGATCCTCGTGCCGATGAGAAAAGATTCTCATGGGCACGGGAACGGAGCGGTTGCAGGCGTGAAAATGTCTGTTAGCTTGCGTTTTCAATCGAAATCCATCGTAAAACAGGCAGATAGAGACTGAAAATCGGGACCTTCCGGTCTGTCCGCCCCGTTTCACCCGCCGGAACGGGAGTGCCGTCTCGCCGGAACGGGGTCACGGTTCCGCCGGAACAGTGATGCCGTTGCGCCGGAACGGTGATGCCGTTGCGCCGGAACGGCGATGCCGTTGCGCCGGAACGGCAACCCGTCTCTCCGATGAAAAGGCTGTCCGCCTGTGTCCGGGAGCGGAACCCGCGGAGCTTCCAGACGAAGCGTTAGCGTAGTCTTTTCCTGCCCCTCGGAGTTTGTCAACCGTGCGGGTTCGAGAATCCGGTACACATTGTCGTGGCAATTGCAGGGGGCGGGGCGGGACCGGAGCAGGGGTCTATTTTCCGCCGCGGAACCCCCTGCCCATACCCCCCGCATGTGACGGTATCTAACATGCGCATGTTAAGGGGTCTAACATGCGCATGTGAGACCCCCTAACATGCGCATGTTTTTGGACCTCA
>ERZ808270.612-NODE-612-length-19482-cov-2.741957_pt1 | contig 19482 bp, 16 predicted proteins | sample MGYA00521082_ERZ808270 | MGnify/ENA primary metagenome ERZ808270 (study PRJEB31516, sample SAMN03275594) | gut metagenome | biome: mammalia-associated habitat; material: feces | host: Papio cynocephalus | place: Kenya | collected 2012-07-27 ... | reverse complement strand
TCAAAGTCTACTCACAGCCGTTTATGAGGGCGCATATGGATATCCGGTTCATCCGTATGTGATCGGTGTAGACAAGGGACTGGAAATGTTAGAACAATTGGACATCGAACCGGATCTGATAATTGGAGATTTTGATTCCGCAAATGACGGCATCAGAGCGAAATATGTGACAAGCCCTGATGCCGTTGTGCGTGATAGATGCATTGTGTTGAATCCGGAGAAGGATTTCACGGATACACATGTTGCAATCCTGGAGGCGGCAAAGTGTGGATTTACACGTGCGGTGCTGCTTGGAGCAACCGGAACCAGACTCGACCACACACTTGGAAATCTGGGGCTGCTCTATACATGTTATCAGGCGGGAATATGCGCGGAGATTCTGGATCCGCACAACCGGATTTCCCTGATTGAAAAAGAAAAGATAGTTCGTGCAGAAAATCTGTATGGATCTTACATATCTTTACTGCCCTTTTCGGAATGTGTGAAGGGCATTACCCTAAAAGGCTTCAAATACAACGCGCATGACCTGTCGATCAAAAAGGGAGAGACGATAGGAATCAGCAACGAATTAAGAGAGGAGGAAGGTCACATAACGATTGGAGATGGGTACCTGTTTCTTATGGAGACCAAAGATTAAATGTCAACATGGGTAATACTTGCATTTGTAATTTACATGATTTTCATGTTGGGAATCGGTATTATTACAGCGAGAAAAAACAAAAGCTCGGATGATTACTTCTTAGGAGGTAGAAACTTAGGAGGATGGGTGACAGCCCTTTCTGCGCAGGCATCCGATATGAGTGGATGGATGCTGATGGGACTTCCTGGCTGTGTCTATGCATTCGGTGCAAATCAGGCGTGGATTGCAATCGGTCTTTTGATCGGTACGATTTTAAACTGGGTGATCGTTGCAGGCCGTCTGCGCCGCTATACGATCAAGGCAGGCAATGCAATGACAATCCCGGAGTACTTAAACAACCGGTTCCGCGATAAACACAATATTCTGATTACGATATCTGCGATTGTTATCGTAATCTTCTTCGTGGTATATTCTGCATCTGCGTTTGCATCTGGTGGAAAGCTGTTCGCATCGATTACGAAGCTTGATTATCATCAGGCACTGATTGTGGGTGCGGTCGTTATTTTGATTTATACATTCCTTGGTGGATTCCTTGCTGTCTGTACAACAGACTTTGTACAGGGCATGATGATGTTAGTGGGTGTATTGGCAGTTCCAATCTTAGTTGTGATCGTACTTGGAACTGGAAATATTGTACCAAACCTTGTAAACTCTGGATTAAATGTCGATGCAAAGGATTATCTGAATATCTTCATGCAGGATGGCAAGCCGATTTCCGGTATCAGTATTGCATCCCAGCTTGCATGGGGGCTTGGTTACTGTGGTATGCCACATATCCTTGTGCGTTTCATGGCAGTCCGTGATGAGAAGGAACTTGCAAAATCCAAGAAGGTTGCAATCGTGTGGGTATTGATCTCACTTGTACTTGCCTGTGTGATCGGTGTGCTTGGACGTGCATATCTGTACCCAATGGTACTTTCCAACGAAGGAGCACAGTATGAGAATGTCTATATCGAGATGATCAAGAAACTGTTCATGTCAGATTACTCATTGCCATTTATTGGTGGCCTGCTGTTATGTGGTATCTTAGCTGCAATCATGTCAACCGCAGATTCTCAGCTCCTTGTATCGTCTTCTGCTGTGGCAAATGACCTGTTCAAGGGTGTGTTCTTCAAGAAGCTTAAAGATAAGCAGGTGTTGGTGATTGCACGTGTAACGGTATTTGCTGTTGCAATCATTGCCATCGTTATTGCATGGAATCCAAATTCATCGATCATGAATCTGGTCAGTGATGCATGGGCAGGACTTGGCAGTGCGTTTGGCCCGGCAATCCTGATGTCCCTTTACTGGAAACGTATGAATCTGGCAGGTGCCGCAGCCGGCATGGCAAGTGGAGGACTGACTGTTATCATCTGGGACTACATTAAGTGCTGTACATTGGATGGGGTTCATGTGACACCGGCAACTTATACAGGTGTGTATTCTCTGTTAGTTGGATTTATCGTCAGCCTTATTTTCATCATTGTTGTATCACTTGTAACACCAAAGGTCAGCGATGAGATCATGCAGGAATTTGAAGATGTGAAGAATGGAAACATCAATGCATAATAAATAGAATAAAAAAGAAAATGCCGGATGCGAGCCGGCATTTTCTTTTTGTATCTTAAAAAGAGAGGATTTATGAAAAAACTATGGTTATAATATAAGTTATAATTATGAACAAATTATGACATAAGTTGAAAGTTTGTGTAAATAATCGGGCAAAGTGTAAAATTTAACAAGGAAAATCAGGAGAAAACAGGATATGCAGATAAAACTGATCGTAGTTGGGAACGTAAAAGAAACTTTTTATCAGAACAAAATAGATGAATTCCAGAAGCAGATCAACAAAAAGATGCCAATAAAACTGATCTGCCTGAAGGATGAAAGTATACCGAAACAGACATCAGAAAACGTGACTCGTAAGATCAAGGAGACGGAGGGAGAGAAAATCCTAAGTCAGATACAGAATACGGATTATGTGGCGGCACTCTGTATCGACGGAAAAAAGATGGATAATTCCAAAATAAAAAAGAGTATTGCAACTGCGGAACAAAGAGGAAAAACAAGCCTTGCATTTGTAATCGGGGGATCACTTGGATTGTCAGATGCGGTGGTGAAACGTGCGGATGATAAGATCAGCTTTTCGAATATGACATTTCCACACCAGTTGATGCGTGTGATGCTCATGGAAGTGCTGGCGGATACTATTTGTGATAAGTGATGTGATTTAAGATCGTGTAGGCACGGTAAAGCTGTTCGGTCAGAACAACGGTCGTAAGGTCAACGGACATTGCAAAGCCGGAAAGTGAGAACCGGGTAATCTTTGCGGTATCCGGGTCATAAGCAGTCATCGCATTTGTATATGCTTTTTCCTGCGCTGCAATAACAAACTCAATGCGGGAATAACCGGACAGACCGAGCTGCTCGATCGTTGCTGCAAATTCTTCCGATGAAATTGTTTCAGCACCGGGAACAACGTGAAAACAGGCGGATGAATTCTGCAGCTCTAATTTCGAGAAATCTTTATAATATATACATTTCACACGACAAAAAGCGGAGAGTCGTTTGACATACTCCGCAACCGCTTTCGTGTATTCGCTATCCAGTTTCTTTTTTTCAATATGAATCAAAATTTCCATAGAAATATTATAACATACTTCTTTTCATATGTCCCTGAAAATGGTAAAATAAATATAACCGTGCCCAGGAGTATATTGCAATGGCATGAAATGAAAATATGCTGATAGAGGATAATTATGACAGATAGAAAGATTTTAGTATTAGATATTGATGGTACACTTGTGAATTCAGAGAAAAAGATTACACCGGAGACGTTGAAATATCTGAAGCTGATACAGGAGCAGGGACATATTGTGGCACTGGCATCGGGCAGACCGTTTCCGGGGTTGAAGCAGTATTCCGATGCTTTAGAACTTGCGGAGCATGGCGGTTATGCACTGAGTTTCAATGGTGGAAAAGTGATTTCGTGTGCGACACAGGAAGTGATCTACACAAAGGCAATTCCAAACCGGTATGCAAAGATTCTCTATGAATTTGCAAAGAAACACCATATTGGTATGGTCACATACAAGGGCAATCAGGTGATTACCGGAACGGATACCGATGGCTATATGGAGTTTGAGGCACGACTGAATCATATGGAATTATGCCAGGTGGATGATTTTCTCGGGGTTGTGGATTTCGATATGATTAAGTGCCTGATGACAGCCGAGCCAGAGACCGCAGAAAAGTATGAGAAGGAGCTTGCGGCACTCGTTGCACCGGATTTGAATGTATTCCGGTCCGAACCGTATTTCATTGAGATTACGGTAAAGGGTGTGGATAAGGCAGAATCCATCGCACGGCTTCTGGAGCATATTGGCATGACAAGGGAACAGTGTATCTGTTGTGGCGATGGTTTCAACGACAAGACGATGGTGGAATATGCGGGTGTCGGTGTTGCGATGGGAAATGCACAGCAGGTCGTAAAGGATGCCGCTGATTATGTGACAGCTTCCTGCGACGAGGATGGACTGGTAGAAGTGATTAAGAAGTTTGTATTGTAGAATGAAGGGCAGAAGATGAAGGAATATTTGATATCGACCAAAGCGGATACTTTGGCTGATCTGCGTGAAATTGTAAAGCATTCCTATATTGAGGAATTAAGCATTGTATATGCGGCGGATTTCTTTGGAAATCCGGCAGGTGTGATAGCGGCGATCAAGGAACAGTTTACCGGAGAGACGATCGTTGTGCGAAGCTCCTCAAGAAGTGAGGATAATCTGGAGACGAGCAATGCCGGACACTTTGAGAGTGTACTCGGGGTTGATGCATCGAACGATGCAGCAATCACAGAGGCGATCGAGACGGTGTACCGCTCTTATGTGGAGGGAGATTTCACAGAAGAAGCAAAACAGAAGCTGATCGAGTCAAACGAAGAGGTTTTGGTTCAGAGGCAGACTGACCATGTACGGATTTCGGGTGTTGTTTTCACACGGGATATTATATATAACCGTCCGTATTATATGGTAACGTATGATGATAATGGAAGCACGGATTCTGTGACAAGTGGTGTCCGTGGCAAGACAAAATGGATTGCAAAAAATGCATCCAGAGAGTTCTTGGAATATGAGTTTGTAGATTTGCTGACGGCAGTCAAAGAAATTGAAAAAATTTATGAGTATGTTTCAGCACTTGATATTGAATTCGCAATTCTGGAAGATGGAACGGTTGTGATTTTCCAGGTGCGTCCACTGGCGGCTGCATTGAAGATTATTGCACCGATGACAGACCGGGAATTCAAGGATACAAAAGCGCTTGCAAAGTGTAAATATCTCGATACATTCCACATCCTTTCCGATATGGCATTCTGGAATCCGGCGGAGATTATCGGCAGCAATCCAAGACCGCTTGACTACTCCCTGTACCGGGAACTAATCACGGCACACATCTGGTCAGCAGGTCTGCAGCCACTAGGCTATCAGCCGGTGCGGGGAGAACTGATGCAGAAGGTTGGCAATAAGCCGTATATATCGGTGAATTATACATTTGATGGCCTGACACCGGCAGGATTGCCGGAGGATCTGTGCTATAAGCTGAATCAGTATTATGAGCAGAAATTAAGACGGGATAAGACCGCACACGATAAGATTGAATTTGAGATTATTTTCAACACTTATGATTTTATGACGGACACGCGTCTGAAGGAACTTACGGAATATGGTTTTGATGATGCGGAGATCTCCCAGCTTCGAAATGCATTGTTTGAGATTGCAAAGCAGACGTTAGAACATTACGATGAAATCTGCGAGGAGGATCTGCGGTCATTGGGACAGCTCACAGAGCTGCGTCATGAGCTTCGGAAGCATACACCGCTTGCGGAGACAAATGTCATGAAGCTGTACAGCTACATTGACGAATTGCTTGATTCGATCAAGGATCATGGAACACCGCAGTTTACAAGACAGGCGCGCTGTGCATTTATGGCGCGGAGCTTTTGCCGGACGCTGGTGGAAAAAGGATATTTTACGAAGCAGGAGATGGATGATTTTATGTTGTCCATTCCAACGGTCGCTTCGGAGTTTGAGCGCGATTTTGACTTATACAGCCATGGCAAGCTGAGCCGGGATGATTTCAATCATCTGTATGGACATTTGAGACTTGGTACGTACGATATCCGTTCAGACAGCTATCGGAATATTTATTTTGATGTGGCATCTGCCAATCTGACAGGAAACAATAAGGTAAAGCAGGAAGCAAAAAGCCTCGATCTGGAACGGTTACAGGTTGCTTTGGATGAGGCAGGTATTCCGGTTACACCAGAGAAGTTCATTGAATTTATCAAGACGGCAACACAGAACCGCGAATATTTTAAATTTGAGTTTACGAAGTCACTGTCACTGATGCTGGATGTGATTGTAAAACTTGGTGAGGTGATGGCAATTGCCAGGGAAGATATGTCTTATCTGGAAATTCAGGATCTCTTAAGCTATCACAGCCGGGATTCCTATATTCAGACGATTGAGACACGACGGCGGTTTTATCATGTAAATTCGTACCTCGTATTACCGGAGGTCATCTTCGATGTTGGTGATATTGATGTCATTGATATTGATGAGGCAAGACCGAATTTCATCACGAACAAGGTTGTGGAGGCACCAATCGTCAATCTCGATGAGAATCATGATTCCGATATCACAGGAAAGATTGTAGTGCTTACGAAAGCAGACCCTGGATATGACTGGATTTTTGCGAAGGATATTGCCGGATTTGTGACAAAATATGGCGGCGCGGCATCGCATATGGCAATTCGGTGCGCGGAGTTTGGGATTCCGGCAGCCATCGGCTGTGGAGAGAAGATATACCAGCGCATTCACCGGATGCGGATTATGTGTCTCGATTGTGAAAATGGAAGAATTACGGAAAAGCAGAGTCAATAAATTGATTTCAGAGTAGGCATGGTGTATAATGAAAAGATGAGACAAGGAGGAAGTCTACATGGGATTTTTTAAAGATTTCAAGCGCGATTTTGCGCAGGCAGTCAATGAGCTTATGCCGGACAAGGATGAACTTGGCGCAGAATACGACGATGAAGATATGGTAAATACATTTGACGAAAATGACCAGATGGAGGTCGCACCGGAAGATCTGCTGGAGGATCTCGATGAGATCCGGATTGACAGACCGGAGCCAGAGATGCCGGAAGCATCTGACAATCTGGAGCAATTCTCCAATGTAGAGACGACCGAGAAGGATAAGCCGGCGGAAGAAACTTCTGTGTTTGATACCGTGCCGGAGGCAGAGGTGATTCAGGATGAGCTGGAAATGGAACCGGAGCCATTCTCGGAGGATGAGCTGGAGCCAAAACCGGATACCGAGTATTTGCAGGCGGAGACGGTGACAGAGACCGGCACTGAGAAATCAGAGGATGTGGCAGAAGAGACAGATGAGTTAAAGTCACTCGATGCACTTGATGAGGGAAATATGCTGGAACATACGGAAGAAGCACTTTTGACCGAGCCGGAGACAGAGAACAAGCAGGAAGAACTGCAGAATTTTCTGACAGCAGATCTGGAGAAGGCTGTGGAGGACACCTTGGCGAAGCAGGCAGAGGAAGAGACACAGATGGAAAATGAACGCGTACAGGAGGATACAGCAATGGAGACAACCATGGATACGGCAACAGAAGAAAAGACAGATGTTGGTTCTCTCGTGGAGGCGGATACAACCTACATTACAAAGACAACAGTCATCAACGGTGATTTGCAGACGGATGGCTGTATCGATCTGATCGGAACGGTCAACGGCGCAGTCAGCTGTGATGGAAAGCTGATCGTGGGCGGTTCAATTACCGGAGATGTACAGGTTGGTGAGTTGTATGCGAACGCAGCAAGAATTGAGGGCGATGTACACGTTGTGGATGCAGCAAAGATCGGCGTAGGAACGGTTGTTGTAGGAAATGTATTTGCAGGTTCTGCCGTAATCGCGGGAGCAGTCAAGGGCGATATCGATGTACAGGGACCTGTAATTGTGGATTCGACTGCGGTAATTATGGGAAATATAAAGTCAAGATCCGTACAGATCAACAACGGTGCAGTGATCGAGGGAATGTGTTCACAGTGCTATTCGGAGATTGATGTTAAGAGCTTTTTTGAATAAAACGAAGAGGAGTATCAAACGATGAAGATGGACAGAATTTTATTGAAACTTTCCGGTGAGGCACTTGCTGGAGAAAAGCATACCGGATTTGATGAGGCAGTTGTCCGTGATGTGGCAAAGCAGGTAAAGGCAATCTGCGATAAGCATATTCAGGTAAGTATTGTAATCGGCGGAGGAAATTTCTGGAGAGGCAGAACATCCGATAACATGGATCGTGTAAAGGCAGACCAGATTGGCATGCTGGCAACTGTGATGAACTGCATCTATGCAGCTGATGCGATGCGCGCAGAGGGATTGAAGACACATATCATGACACCGTTTGCCTGTGGCAGCATGACAGAGCTTTTTAACAAGGACAAGGCAATCGAGTATCTGGAGAATGGTGAGGTTGTATTTTTCGCGGGTGGAACCGGACATCCATACTTCTCGACGGATACGGCAACTGTGCTTATGGCAATCGAGGTAGAGGCAGATGTCATCCTCTCTGCGAAAGCGATTGATGGTGTGTATGACAGTGATCCAAAGACGAATCCGAATGCAAAAAAATATGACACGATGCCAATCTCAGAGATCGTGGATAAGAAGCTTGGTGTGATCGATCTTGCGGCCGCTGTGCTTGCAATGGAGAACAAGATGCCAATGATGCTGTTTGGACTGAACGATACAAACAGTATCGAGAAAGCGGTGACAGGCGGATTTACCGGAACAACCGTGACAGTAGAGTAAGAGATTGTTACATGTCAGGATGACAGAAAAGTATATTATATTTGGAGGAAGAAAAATGTTAGCACAGTATGAAGAGAAGATGAAGAAGACAATTGAGAGCCTGGAGAAGGAATACAGCACAATCCGTGCAGGACGTGCAAACCCACATATTCTGGATCGTATCACAGTACTTTATTACGGAGCACCTACACCATTGCAGCAGGTGGCAAATATCACAGTTCCGGAGGCAAGAACAATCATGATCTCACCTTGGGAGTCAAGTCTGATTAAGGAGATCGAGAAAGCAATTGTATGTTCTGATCTTGGTATCAATCCGAACAACGATGGCAAGAACATTATTATCAACTTCCCAGAGCTGACAGAGGATCGAAGAAAAGAGCTTGCAAAGGACGTTAAGAAGAAGGGCGAGAATGCAAAGGTTGCAATCCGTAATATCCGTCGTGATGCAAACGATGCATTGAAGAAGGCAAACAAGGCAGCAGAGATGTCTGACGATGAACTCAAGGGCAATGAAGAGAAGGTTCAGAAGATGACAGACAAGTATGTGGCACAGGTTGATCAGGAAATCGAGACAAAGACAAAGGAAATCATGACAGTATAAGCTATGAAGAAAATCATTGATGGAGAAGAATTGGAAATACCTACCCATGTAGCAATCATTATGGATGGCAATGGCAGGTGGGCGAAGAAACGCCTGCTACCACGTAACATGGGACACAGACAGGGTGCAAAGGTGTTGGAACAGATCTGCCGGGATGCGGCGGATCTGGGAATCCGCTATCTGACGGTGTATGCATTTTCCACGGAGAACTGGAAACGTTCGACAGAGGAAGTGAACGGAATCATGAATCTGCTTCGCAGTTATCTCACAAATTGTGTGGAGCGTGCCACAAAGGATGGACTGCGGATTCGTGTGATCGGAGACCGGAGTGCGCTTGACGCGGATATTGTGGAGATGCTTGAACATGCAGAGCGTGAGACAGCGAAGTTTGACAAACTGGATTTTACGATTGCATTGAACTATGGTGGCAGGGATGAACTGCGCCGGACGATGACAAAGCTTGCAAAAGAGGTACAGGAAGGAACACTTGCACCGGAAGAAATCACGGAGGATGTGATATCGAAGCATCTGGACACAGCAGATCTTCCGGATCCGGATCTGCTGATCCGCACAAGCGGAGAACTGCGGTTATCAAATTATCTGATCTGGCAGCTTGCCTATGCAGAATTCTATTTCACAGATACCTTGTGGCCGGATTTTAACAAGGAATCATTGAAAGAAGCAGTCCGGTATTACAATGGTAGAGAGCGAAGATTTGGTGGAGTAAAATAAACTATGTTTAAAACACGTTTTATCAGTGGTGCAGTGCTTACACTGCTCACAATTGGAATTTTATATTTGGGTGGTTATGTAACCGGAGTGGCGGTTATGCTTTTGAGTTTAGGCGGCGTGTTCGAGCTGATGCGCGTCTATAAGCAGGAGAAAACTGCGATGGCAGTGCTTGCTTATCTGATGACGATCGCATATTATTGCTTCCTGTTCTTCCATTTGGAGAAGTACCTTCTGCCACTTATGATCCTGTATGTGTTATTGGTTTTAGCGGTTTATGTAGTCACATATCCAAAGCACACGGACAAAGATGCAATGGTTGCAATCTTGGCATTTTTCTATGTTTCGTTGCTGCTGTCGTTCCTGTATCAGGTTCGTATCCTGAAATATGGTGGGGCTTTGGTCGTGATGGTATATATCTGTTCATGGATCAATGATACATTTGCTTATTGTGTCGGCGTGAAGTTTGGAAAACATAAGATGTCACCGAAGCTCAGCCCGAAGAAGAGTGTGGAAGGATTGCTGGGTGGTATTTTCGGTTCTGCACTGATTGGAGCATTGTATGGAATATTCTTCAATGCAAAAGTATATGAATTAACAAATGCACCACTTATTTTTGCGGTAGCAGGTGCTGTGGGCGCCGGATTTGCAGTGATTGGAGATCTGACCGCATCCGCCATCAAACGAAACAACGATATCAAAGACTACGGAAAACTGATTCCGGGACATGGAGGTATCATGGATCGGTTTGACAGTATTATCTTTACAGCACCAATTGTATATTATTGCTTTTCAATTATGATTGGAAACTTAGGAGGCGCAATGTGAGAACAATCGCGATTATCGGCTCGACCGGTTCGATTGGTACACAGACGCTCGACGTCGTGCGTGCCAATGCGGATATCCGTGTCGGTGCCTTAGCAGCAGGAAATAATATAGAATTACTGGAAAAACAGGTGCGGGAATTCAAGCCGGCACTTGTAAGTGTACAAAGCAAAGACAAGGCAGATGCGTTACGGATTGCCTTGTCTGATTTTAATTGTAAGATTGTTTATGGTATGGATGGACTGATTGCAGCTGCTACATATGAACCAGCGGAGCTTGTCGTGACAGCAATCGTTGGTATGATCGGAATCCGTCCGACGATTGAGGCAATCAAGGCGGGAAAAGATATCGCACTTGCAAACAAGGAGACACTGGTAACGGCCGGACACCTGATTATGAAACTGGCAGAGGAATACCATGTCCGGATTCTTCCGGTAGACAGTGAGCATTCTGCGATATTCCAGTGCCTGCACGGGGAAAGGGAAAATAAGATTGCAAAGCTTCTGATCACAGCATCGGGTGGGCCATTCCTCGGAAAGACAAGAGAAGAGTTAAAGGACGTTACAGTGGAGGATGCACTCAAGCATCCGAACTGGTCGATGGGAAGAAAGATTACGATCGATTCTGCAACACTGGTAAACAAAGGTCTGGAGGTTATCGAAGCACGCTGGCTGTTTGATGTGATGCCGGAGGATATCGAGGTGGTTGTACAGCCACAGAGCATCATTCATTCAATGGTGGAATTCGAGGATGGTGCGATCAAGGCACAGCTCGGAACGGCAGATATGCGTCTGCCAATTCAGTATGCGCTGTATTATCCGGAACGTAGATATCTGGCTGGTGATCGTCTGGATTTCTCTAAGATTGCCGGAATCATCACAAGCAAACCAGACAGAGAGACATTCAAGGGACTGGATTTTGCATATGAGGCAATTAAAACCGGTGGTTCCATGCCGACGGTGCTCAATGCGGCAAATGAATGCGCAGTTGCAAAGTTCCTGCACAAGGACATAAAATTTTTACAAATCTATGATATAATTGAAGCCTGTATGGGGGAGCATAAGACCATTGCGAATCCGACGCTCGAAGAGATTCTGGGGACGGAACGCTGGGTATATGCTTATATTGAACGACAATTCGGTTGATAGAGTTTCGACGTAAAAGGAGATTGTATGAACATTATTCTGATTATATTAGTGTTTGGCGTGATCGTGTTTTTTCACGAGTTTGGACACTTTATTGTTGCAAAGATGAATAAGATTGCTGTCATGGAGTTTTCCATTGGTATGGGACCGGCTATTTTTTCGATACAGAAAAAGGAGACGAAATATTCCCTGCGTTTACTGCCAATCGGTGGATACTGCATGATGATGGGGGAAGATGGCGAGAGCGAAGATGAGAATGCATTTAACAACAAGCCGCTGCTTGCACGGATTTTGGTGATTGCAGCAGGACCTGTGTTCAACTTTATTCTGGCATTTCTGCTTTCAATTATTTTGATACATTTTACTGGTTGCGACCCTGCCAGACTTACAACCGTGGTAGAACATTCTGCTGCGGAGGATGCCGGAATTGTTGTTGGAGATACAGTGACAGCGATTAATGGAAAGAAGATTTATAATTATCGAGAGATTTTACTCTATATGCAGGCGGAAAATCCATCCAAACCGGTAACACTTTCGATTGAGCATGCAGATGGTTCAAAGGAATCTGTTGTTGTAACACCGAAGGTAGACAAAGAAGGAAATTATAAACTTGGAGTTGCCGGAGGCTATGTTGCGTCCACAGGCTTTGGAAATGACATCAAATATGCGGGCCTGGAGCTTCGATATTGGGTGAAAGCGACGGTGACGGGACTTCGGATGATCGTGACAGGTGGCGTGAAAAATGGGGATATCATGGGACCAGTCGGCGTTGGAAGTGCCATGAACGAAGTGATCGAAGAAGCAAAGGATATCAGTACAACACGGAAAGAGGCAGTGATCAATGTAATACTGAATCTTCTAAACTGGAGTATTTTGCTGAGCGTGAATCTGGGTATCATGAATCTGCTTCCGATTCCGGCACTGGATGGCGGCAGACTGCTGTTCCTGTTTATTGAGGCAATCCGCAGGAAGAAGATTCCACAGGAGAAGGAAGCAATTGTGAATTTTATCGGATTTGCGCTGCTTATGGTATTGATGGTTGTAGTATTCTTTAATGATATTAAGAATGCATTTTTCTAAAGGGTTAGAAAAGGGGTTGTGATTATGAGATATGGAACGAAAAAAACACTTCCACACAGAGATACGACGAGAATGATAAATATTGGCGGTGTTGTGATCGGCGGTGGCAATCCGATCGCGATTCAGTCTATGACAAATACAGAGACATCCGATGTAGACGCAACCGTAGCACAGATTCTGGAACTGGAGAAGGCAGGCTGTCAGATCATCCGATCCACAGCGAATACAGAAGCGGCTGCAAAAGCGTTTGATAAGATTAAAGAACAGATTCATATTCCAATCGTAGCGGATATTCATTTTGATTATCGGCTGGCGATTCTTGCGATGGAATATGGTGCAGATAAGATTCGAATCAATCCGGGAAATATCGGCGGAGAAGAAAATCTGAAAAAGGTTGTAAAAGTTGCGAAGGAACGGAATATTCCGATTCGTGTGGGTGTGAATTCCGGTTCCTTAGAGCGAAACCTGGTTGAAAAATATGGAGGCGTGACAGCGGAAGGTATCGTGGAGTCTGCACTTGACAAGGTACGGATGATCGAGGAATGTGATTATGATAATCTTGTAATCAGTATCAAAAGCTCCGATGTTATGATGTGTGTACATGCACATCAGACGAGCTATCCTTTGCATGTCGGCATTACAGAGGCAGGAACGGTCTACCGTGGCAATATTAAGTCCGCGGTGGGACTCGGTTTGATCTTAGGGCAGGGAATCGGCGATACAATGCGCGTATCTCTGACGGGAGATCCGGTTGAAGAAATCACATCCGCGAAGCTGATTCTGCGGACTCTGGGACTGCGCAAGGATGGAATCGAACTTGTGTCCTGTCCGACCTGTGGCAGAACAAAGATCGACCTGATCGGACTTGCCAATGATGTAGAGAAACTGATTGCCGGTTATGACCATCTGTCAATCAAAGTTGCTGTGATGGGATGCGCGGTAAATGGACCTGGTGAGGCAAGGGAAGCTGATCTTGGTATTGCAGGCGGCAATGGTGAGGGACTTCTGATGAAGCATGGTGAGATCATTAAGAAGGTTCCGCAGGAGAATCTGCTTGCGGCGTTGAAGTACGAGCTGGATCACTGGGAAGAGGAGTAAAAACGTGGATAACAAAACATTTTGTAATGTATTTCCGGCTTTTAAGGGTGGAGCGGAACTTGACGCCCTTTTTTCGGATACGCAGGTGGAGAGTATCAAAACCTACGAGACAAAAAAGCAGATGATTGTTACGCTGCAAAGTGACCACCTGATTCCATATCATATGATTACCCGTATGGAAGCATTGTTGACACAGCATGCATATCATATGGGAGGTGCAGGAAAGAAGATACAGATATTTATGAGGTATCAGCTTTCCGAACAGTATGATGTCAGACAGATCGCTGAAAACTATAAGGAAAGTCTGTTAGAGGAGCTGCGCGGGATCAGCCGGATTGCATTTCGGTTGATGAGCCGGGCGGAGTGGTATTATAACGAGGATGTGATCAGTATTGCGGTGGAACATTCCTCGGTTGCAAAGGAACATGAAAAGCTGATACGGGATTTTCTCGTGTCTTATTTTCGTGACCATTTTGGAAAAGAAATCGAAGTTGGATTCAGCTATTCCTTAGAGCAGAAAACAAAGCTGCGGCAGGCAAATGCCCTGCGCTTACAGCAGGAGCTTCGCACGATCGAGGAGAAAAATGCAGAATTACAGGCGGCAAAAGCTGCTTCGGATGCTTCGGAAAAAGAGAAAAGTGCAGAAGATAAAAAGACTGCAAAGCAGACAGAAACAAAAACAGCCGCACAGCCGGCTGCACCGAAGTCTCCACAACCAGCTGCGGCCAGTACAAAACCGGCGTCAGCCGCAGGCAAATCCTATGGCGCTGGTGCCAGACCGGAACGCAAATTCTCCGGAAAAGGTGATTATGGAAGCTATCGTAAACAGCAGTCACAGGATCCGGATGTGTTTTATGGAAGAAACTGTGAGGCGGATATTGTCAAGATCGAAGCACTCGAAGAAGGTACCGGAGAATGCTGTATCCATGGACAGATAATTGCTTTGGAGGATCGTGAGCTGCGAAGCGGAAAGTTTATTATCACAGGTTCAATTACGGATTTTACAGATACAATCATGTTCAAGCTCTTTGTGCCGCCGGATGACCGGGGACCATTGCTGGATGAATTGCAGAAGGGCAAATTCTATATTATCAAGGGCGTGCCGGTGTATGACAGCTACAGCAAAGAAATCACTTTTTCTTCCGTTGCCGGAATCAAACCGGCGAATGATTTCCGGGAGAAACGGATGGATAACGCGCTTGAAAAACGTGTCGAGCTGCATCTGCACACGGTCATGAGTGAGATGGATAGTGTGGTTGGTATCGAAAAAGTCATTGCCCGTGCAAAGGAATGGGGCATGAAAGCGCTTGCCATTACCGATCATGGCGTTGTACAGGCGTTTCCGATTGCAAATCATCAGCTCAAAAAGGGCGAGGACTTTAAGATCATCTATGGTGTAGAGGGCTACTTTGTCGATGATGTAAAGGGCCTGATCCAGAACGAAAAAGGACAGAAAATTGATTCGGAATATGTGGTGTTTGATATAGAAACCACAGGTTTAAGCCCTACAAATAACCGTATCATCGAGATTGGAGCCGTGCGGATCAAGGATGGACGGATACAGGATACATTCTCTGAATTTGTCAATCCGGAGGTGCCGATTCCGTATACGATCACCAAACTTACCTCCATTACAGATGCGATGGTGCAGAATGCACCGACCATAGAAGTGATCCTGCCGAAATTTCTGGAGTATATCGGCGATGCGAGTGTAGTTGCACACAATGCTGCCTTTGATACCGGATTTATACGGGAGAATGCAAAACGGCTGGGACTGGTGTTTGACAGTACGATCGTAGATACGATGACACTGGCACATATTCTGCTTCCGGAGCTTGGTAAGTATACACTGGATCGTCTGTGCAAGCAGTTTGGCGTTGTCAATGAGCATCACCACAGAGCCTGTGATGATGCGGCTGCTACGGCTGAGATCTTCGTCAAGATGATCAAGATGATCAAAGAAAAAGGCATAACGACAATTCATGAGTTAAATGAGGCGGGGGCCGCATCCCCGGATGCGATTCGAAAAGCGAAAACGTATCATGGTATCATATTGGCGGCAAATGAGGTTGGACGGGTGAATCTGTACCGCCTGATTTCTGAATCGCACCTGACATATTTTAACCGGCGTCCGCGTATGCCGAAGAGCCTGATCAACAAATACCGGGAAGGCCTGATCATCGGTTCTGCCTGTGAAGCGGGTGAACTTTACCGTGCAGTGTTGTATGGTGAGGGTGAGGATGAGATTACAAGATTATGTAATTTCTATGATTACTATGAGATCCAGCCGGTCGGAAACAACATGTTCCTGCTCGATGATGAGAAAGCTCCGGTTAAGACCGTGGAAGACCTGCAGGATGTAAACCGGAAGATCTGCGACCTTGGCAAACAGTTTGGTAAACCAGTGGTTGCAACCTGCGATGTGCATTTCCTCGACCCGGAGGATGAGATATACCGGCGGATCATGATGGCAGGAAAGGGCTTTCATGACGCAGACCGCCAGCCACCGCTCTTTTTCCGTACAACGGATGAGATGCTTGCAGAGTTTCAGTATCTGGGCAGTGACCTCGCAAAAGAAGTCGTTATTACAAATACAAATAAGATCAACGATATGATTGAACGTATCTCACCGGTACGACCGGATAAATGTCCGCCAATCATTGATAATTCCGATGAGACACTGACGACGATCTGTTATGATAAGGCACATGAGATTTACGGACCGAATTTGCCGGAGATCGTGGAGGCGAGACTGAAACGGGAGCTGCATTCTATTATCTCGAATGGATTTGCGGTTATGTATATCATCGCCCAGAAGTTGGTTTGGAAATCAAATGGTGATGGTTATCTGGTAGGCAGCCGTGGCTCGGTTGGTTCGTCCTTTGTTGCGACGATGGCAGGTATCACAGAGGTAAATCCACTTCCGGCACACTATATCTGCCCGAAGTGTTACTTTACAGATTTTGATTCGGATTTTGTGAAACAGTTCGAAGGACAGTCAGGCTGCGATATGCCAGATCGGAAATGCCCGAAGTGTGGTACGCTGATGACAAAGGAAGGCCATGATATTCCGTTTGAGACATTCCTTGGTTTCTATGGCGATAAAGAGCCGGATATCGATCTGAATTTTTCGGGCGAGTATCAGCCGAAGGCACATGCCTATACGGAGGAGCTTTTTGGAAAGGGAAAGGCATTCCGCGCTGGAACAATCGGTTCTCTGGCGGAGAAAACAGCGTTTGGTTATGTGTACAAATATTACGAAGAGCATGATCAGGTGAAACGCCGCTGTGAGATGGAACGGATAGCACTTGGACTGACAGGAGTGAAACGTACAACCGGGCAGCATCCGGGTGGTATGATTGTGCTGCCGAAGCATGAGGAGATTTATTCATTCACTCCAATCCAGCATCCGGCGAATGACACAACAACCGATATTATTACAACACATTTTGAGTACCATTCCATCGACCATAACCTGTTGAAGCTTGATATTCTCGGTCATGATGATCCGACGATGATTCGTCGCCTGGAGGATCTGACCGGATTGGATGCGAAGACGATTCCACTGGATGATAAGGATGTTATGTCTTTGTTCCATAACACGGAAGCGCTCGGTATCAAGCCGGAGGATATCGGCGGCACGAAGCTTGGTACACTTGGTATTCCGGAGTTTGGTACAGACTTCGCGATGCAGATGTTGATCGATGCAGCACCGAAAGCATTTTCGGATCTGGTGCGTATCGCGGGACTTTCCCATGGTACGGATGTATGGCTTGGAAACGCACAGACATTGATTGCGGAGGGCGTTTGTGAGCTTTCATCTGCGATCTGTACAAGAGATGATATCATGACGTATCTGATCTACCGGGGACTGGAACCGGGGCTTGCATTTAATATCATGGAGAAGGTACGAAAAGGTATCGTTGCGAAAGGCAAATGTGACAAATGGGATGAGTGGAAAGAGGAGATGCGCAAGCATGATGTGCCGGAATGGTATATGGAATCGTGCGAGAAGATTAAGTACATGTTTCCGAAGGCACATGCGGTTGCCTATGTTATGATGGGCTGGCGAGTGGCGTATTACAAGATCAAATATCCACTTGCCTATTACACGGCGTTTTTTAGTATCCGTGCGTCAGCGTTTGACTATCAGCAGATGTGCCTGGGTAAGGAAGCACTGGAGGAAAATCTGGCTGCCCTGCAGAAGAAGGATAAAAATGACATGAGTGCGACGGAGAAGGATATGGTGCGTGATATGCGGCTGGTACAGGAAATGTATGCGAGGGGCATTGAGTTTATGCCGATTGATCTGTACCGCGCAAAGGCAGACCGTTTCCAGATCATAGATGGGAAGATCATGCCAAGCTTTGCATCCATTGCGGGCATGGGCTTAAAGGCGGCACAGCAGTTGGAGGAAGCGGCAAAAGGCGGCACATTTACGTCGAAAGAGGATATCCGTATTCGTGGAAAGGTGTCAAAGACAATCCTCGATGTGATGGAAGAACTTGGACTTTTGGGCGATCTTCCAGAGACAAACCAGTACGATTTCTTTGGCATGCTGAAATAAAAGAGTTGCTATTTTAGGCTACATATATTAAAATAAAGCCAAATGTTTTTTAATGCGATAAAGAAGGACGTGAGAAAGTGAACAATCAAAATACTCAGGACATAGGAATTATCCATGAATCAAATATAGAGGTATCTGACATTTTAGAGCAGGTGTATGAGGCGTTATCCGAGAAAGGATACAACCCTGTCAGCCAGATCGTCGGTTATGTGATGAGTGGAGATCCAACCTACATTACAAGTTATAAAAATGCGAGAAGTCTGATCATGAAAGCAGAGCGGGATGAGATCATAGAGGTACTTCTTGAAAACTATATTGAGACACGACTGAAGTAAGGAATATCTTTGGATATTTCTGCATGGCAGAAGGAGCAGGGAAATATGAGAATCCTTGGATTGGATTATGGCTCCAAGACGGTTGGCGTTGCATTGTCAGATGCAACTTGTTTGATTGCGCAGCCGCTGGAAACGATTGAGAGAAAACAAGAGAATAAACTGAGACAGACCTATGCAAGGATTGAGACACTCGTGGTGGAGCACGACGTGGATAAAATCGTACTTGGACTTCCGAAGATGATGAATAATACGGAAGGTCCAAGAGTACAGGCAACGAAAGAATTTGCGGAGAATCTGGAACGCAGAACCGGATTACCGATTATTTTTGAGGATGAACGGCTCACAACAGTGGAAGCAAACCGGATTTTAGAAGAGACCGGTGTGTGCGTGAGCGGAAGAAAAGAACACATTGACAAGATGGCGGCAGCTATCATATTGCAGAGTTATCTGGATCGAGAGGCACATAAAAGAGATGAGTGAGAAGATTACATTTGAAACAGAAGATGGAGATATCGAGTTGTATGTATTAGAGCAGACAACGCTTTTTGGAGTGAACTACATTCTGGTGACAGATGACGAAGAAAGTGAGGATGGCC
>ERZ808270.610-NODE-610-length-19543-cov-2.815784_pt1 | contig 19543 bp, 17 predicted proteins | sample MGYA00521082_ERZ808270 | MGnify/ENA primary metagenome ERZ808270 (study PRJEB31516, sample SAMN03275594) | gut metagenome | biome: mammalia-associated habitat; material: feces | host: Papio cynocephalus | place: Kenya | collected 2012-07-27 ... | reverse complement strand
CAGACTTTGCGCATAAACAGACCATTTCAATGTCATAGGCTTTGCACGGCAAATGTCGCCCCAGATAATCGGCGGTTTTACGCAGCGAGTACCATAAGACTGTACCCATGCCTTTTCCGTAAACAGATAGCCGTCCAGACACTCGCCAAAGTATTCGACCATGTCGTTTCTCTCGTATTCGCCGTGAACCAGTACATCCAGACCGATTTCTTCCTGTAATGCAATGCAGTCGGCAATCTTCTTCTTGTTGAAGGCAACATACTGTTCCTCTGTGATCTCGCCCTTTCGGAAAGCTGCACGATTGGCACGAACTTCTTTTGTCTGCGGGAACGAACCGATCGTTGTAGTTGGCAAAAGCGGCAAGTTCAGAACCTTGTGCTGAATCTTTTCACGTTCTGAGAATTCCGGCAGACGTACAAAATCTTTTTCCGTCAGTGCTGCGACCTTTTCTTGAACGCTCTTATTTTCACAGAATCTCTTTTCGGTGAAAAGTGCCTTGTTTTTCTGATACGCAGGTGTTTCCTCCGGAGATGCACTGTCAATAATATTCGCCAGTTCAGCCAGTTCGTTCAGCTTTTCCTCAGCGAAAGAGAAATGCTTTTTATAATTTTCATTCAGCTTTGTTTCGTGACGCAGTGTGTAAGGCACATGGAGTAAGGAACAAGAAGTATTTAACACGATCTGACTGCTGTATTTTGTCAGTTCCTGTAAAAGCTTTGTTGTCTTTTCGTAGTGATTGCGCCAGATGTTTTTGCCGTTTACAACGCCGGCAAACAAAACCTTATCTTTCGGGAATCCGTTTTGCTGTACAAGCTGGAGTGTCTGCTTTCCTTCTACAAAGTCCAGACCGATGCCGTCCAGATCTAAGTTTACAATTTCCTGATAGCAGTCACGAACATCTCCGAAGTATGTCTGGAGCAGAACCTTGACAGTTCCCTTTTGGCTCAGAATCTTTTGATAGAGTTCTGTAAAGAGTGCAATATCCTCAGCGGAAAGATCTTTAACCAGGTACGGTTCGTCAAATTCTGCCCATTCAGCACCGAGTTCGGACAGCTTTTTCAGATAGTCACAATATGCCTGTGCTGTAGATTCAACATAGTCGGATGCAGATTTTTTACCAGTAAAACGTGCAAGTTTCAGAAATGTAAATGCACCGATCAGAATTGGTTTTGCATTTACGCCTGCTGTTTTTGCCTCCTGGTATTCGGTAAACGGCTTTTCTCCGGAAAGGCAGATCTTTGTGGTGTCATCAATTTCCGGAACCATATAGTGATAGTTGGTGTTGAACCACTTTTTCATTGCCAGTGCCTTTACGTCACCTTCTGCGCCCTGGTATCCACGAGCCATTGCAAAGTATGTGTCCAGTTCAGAAAGTGTCAGCGCACGGTAGCGCTCCGGAACTGCGTTCAGCAAAACTGCGGTATCCAGCATGTTGTCATAAAACGAAAAATCGTTTGTCGGAATCCATGTGATACCGTTTGTCTTTTGCAGATTCCAGTGTGTATTCCGAAGTGTTTTTGCGGTGTCCTGCAATTCCTGTACTGTGATTTCCTTGCGAAAATATTTTTCACTTGCAAATTTCAATTCCCGCAAGCTGCCGACTCTGGGAAATCCGATGATCGTTGTTTTCATATTTGAACTCCATTCTAGTGGAACAGAATGAAGTTCCCCTCTTGAAGAGGAACTCTCTGTTCATTTGTGTTTCTGATTGTAGTTCTATTATAGCCGATAATTTCTGCTATGTAAAATATATAAAAATAGCGGTTAGATATAGCTTCATACTATATCTAACCGCTTTATCAGCAGCAATAATTATGTGTTTTTAGCGTAACGTTTCAGTGCGTCAAGATAGATACTTCCCAATCTGCTGGGGATAGACTGCTTTCTGGTAATGTAACCGATGTGCATACTCCCCTTTTCACGGAGCGGAACGGCAACAATATTTTTCCCGTTTAGTTCTTCGTCAATCACACCGCTGCAAATGGTGTAACCATTTAACCCGATCAATAGGTTGAACAGCGTAGCACGGTCACGAACCCGAATATTCTTAGAACGTATTTCTGTGCTGAAAATCTCTTCCGAATAGTAAAAGGAATTGTGTTCTCCCTGTTCAAATGACAAATATGGATATGGCTGAAGATCCTGCATTGTCACAGCGGATTTTTCTGCAAGCGGATTCTTGTTGCTGATAAAAATATGTGGCTTTGCCTCGAAAAGTTCAGTAAACAGTAAGTCATTTGCTTTTAGAATTTTGCGCAGAACAGTCTGATTAAACTCGTTGAGATATAAGACGCCGATCTCACTTTTTAGTCTTGCAACATCGTCAATGATTTCATAAGTTTGTGTTTCCCGAAGGCTGAAGTCATAATTTTCGCTGCCGTAGGCTTTGATGAGATCTACAAAAGCGTTTACTGCAAAAGAATAGTGCTGTGTGGAGACGCAAAATTCTTGTTTTCTGCCGGATTGGTGAACGTACTTTTCGGTAATCAGTGATGCCTGTTCCAATACCTGTCGTGCATATCCGAGAAAAACCTCGCCTTCTTTTGAAACGGATACACCCTTGTTTGTACGGTGAAAAATGGTGATTCCCATTTCCTTTTCCAGCTCTTTGATTGCTTTCGTCAAGCTTGGCTGTGCAATATAAAGCGCAGCAGCTGCTTCACTTACCGTACCTTTTTCAGCAGTTACCACGGCGTATTTTAATTGCTGTAATGTCATAGGATTATCCTCAGAGTTTACTCATCATCATCTGTAGATTCTTCTGTTTCCGGCGCATTTAACTGTTCTGCAATTCGTGCGGTTAACCCGTTGATTTCCACCGCCGGATCATCCAGGTCGATCAGCAGATAGCGTCTGCCGTTAACGCATTGTGTCCGCACTTTATCTGTAGCATCTTTTCCGATGGATACTGTGATGCCGTCCAGACTGATCGTTGTTTTGCTGTCAATCAGGTTGTTGACCATAATGGGCTTGTCCTGCGTTGCCTCACGATAAGCCATCTGCATCTCTTCTGCACGTTCCTGGCTGACGCCGGAATCCAGCAGGATATCCCGTACGTGAATATCATCTACAACGGGCAGATCCGGCTCATTTGCATATTCCGCAGCAATGTCACGCAGTTTTTCGTTTACACCGGTAATGACCGTATAGCTTAGTTCATCGGAAACGATTTCCTGCATCATGTTTTGAAAGGTTTCCTTTTGTTCCTGTGCCGTGCGGTTAAATGGGCAGCCCAGTACATTTTCGACAATGCTGATGTTGACATCTTTGGGCTTGTGTGCAGAATACAGGACGTGGTTGACATCTGGCCCCCTGCCTGTAAATGTAGGGTATAAAAATCCGTCTGTGGGGATCTCGGCAACAATGCGGTCGTAGACATTTTTCTTTTCGATGGCATTGTCGTCCTCGTTATAGATCAGACCGTCCACACGGACTTCTACCGGACAAATCGCAGCAACTAAAAAGCGGTAATCATGGCTTTGATAGGGGTCGATTTCATCGCTTTTTGATTTCTGAAAAACAGTATAGGTGCAGTGTCCGATCAGAATCGCATAGGTGGAAACATAGTCCATGTTGTGAACAATCTGTTCCATCAAATTTGTCACTGCATTTTCTTCTTCCAGTTTGGTGTTCAGCGCTTCATAGAGAATGGACTGGCTGCCGCCTTCCTCATATGCCTCTTTTGGAAACTCATACTCCAAAAGACCTTTTCCCAGCGTTCCGGCGAGAACACGTTTCAATGTAGCCATGAGGCAGTCGCTTTCCTCAGAAGAAATATTGTGACAGGCTCGGCTTGTTTGACAGCGAATATTTTTTTCGCTGTCTACAAATGCAGTTGCCACTTGATTCAATACGAAAAGATCACTGGTTTCAGAAAAGTTTTTTCGTATCTCAGACAGTTCTTTTTTGTTCATGGTTGTTCCTTTCCGACTTTTTCTGCTTTTTGTTATTTCTGTCCGCAGCTGGATTTATTGCTTTTGAAATTTTTCCAATGCCCGAGCGGTTTCTGCAATAGGAAGTCCGACAACGCCATAGAAATCACCGCAGATTTTTTGTACCAGGAGTGCGCCATAGCCCTGTATGCCATAGCCGCCTGCTTTATCCATTGGTTCATTTGTAGCAATATAGTCCTTTATCTGCTTTTCTGTCAAAGGGTAAAATGTCACATCTGTACTGGTTTGGAATGAAAGCATTTCTTTTCCTCTGGCAATCGCCACTCCAGTAATTACCGTGTGCGTTTTTCCGGATAACCGCCGCAGCATTTCTTCTGCCTTTTCCGGCGTCCCTGGCTTTCCAAGAATGGTATGGTCTATGATAACTGTAGTATCAGAGCCGAGGACAATGTCATCCGGAAAAGCAGAAGATACCGCTGCTGCTTTTTTTCTGGCGAGATATTGTGCGGCATCATCAACAGACAACGCCGGCGGCAGAGACTCATCTACAGCTGCCGGAAAAACTGTAAAGTCATTCGTAATCAGCCGTAGGAGTTCCTGCCGCCGTGGCGATGCGGAAGCTAAAATCAATCCCATTACAATACGTCCTTCGGATCGTAATGCGGTTCCTTGTAGATATGGCTGCTTTCGGTGACTTCCTTGCGGAATTCATCCTGCCATTCTACCGGAGTAAAATCCTCGACAGCAACGGAAATATGTTCCGGATTGCATCCGATTGCATCTACCAGTGCAGCTGCAACTTTGTCTGCTGCCTGTTTCTTCTGTTCGTCCGTTCTGCCTTTCAGCATTTTGATCGTAATATGTGGCATTTTTGTTCCTCCTTGTATTTCAGCGGAAAACCGCCTTGCAATATACCTATTATAGCATATATTTTTTGGGATTGCAAGCAGTAAATGAAAAAGCTGATTTTTCTGTGACAACAACAACAACCGCTCTTGTTTCGGCAAGGGCGGTTGTTGTAAAAAAATGATTGTGTAAATCAGAATACTCAGATATCGTTTCTCAGCAGATCATCCAGAGATTCTCTCTTGACTGCCAGTCTGTCCTCTCCGCCTTTGACAAAGACAACGGCAGGCTTTTGCAGACGATTGTAGTTGGATGCCATAGAGTAATTGTAAGCACCAGTAGCGCATACAGCGATAATGTCGCCGACTTCGCACTTCTGGATCTCCATATTTTCACCGATAAGGTCGCCGCTTTCACAGCACTTGCCGGCAATGGTGACCTTTTCTGTCTTAGGCTGACCGGCTTTGTTTGCAACCAGTGCATCATATTCAGATTGATAAAGGATGTAGCGAGGATTGTCGCACATACCGCCGTCGATGGAAACGTAGGTACGGATGTTCGGGATTTCCTTGATGCCGCCCACGGTGTACAGCGTAATGCCTGCCGGTGCTGCAATGGAACGACCCGGTTCAATCAAGATAAACGGTCTCTTTACATCATGGGATGCACAGAATCCGTTGATCACCTTTGCAACTGCCTTCATGTAAGCATCATACGGCAGCGGATCATCTGCTTTTGTATAACGAATACCAAAGCCGCCGCCCAGGTTCAGATCTTCTGCCTCATAACCCAGTTCTTTTTTCAGCTTTTCAATGAATTCCATCATAACTTCTGCAGCCGCAGTGAATCCCTGTGTATCCAGGATCTGCGATCCAATATGGCAGTGCAGACCACGCAGTTTCAGATGCGGATAAGAAATTGCTTTCTTTACAGCGTCATAAGCCTCTCCGGTCTCTAAAGCAAAACCAAATTTGCTGTCGATCTGTCCGGTGCGGATAAAGTTGTGCGTATGTGCATCTACACCCGGCTTGATGCGGAGCAGAATGGGCGCTGTCAGATTTTTCTCTTCTGCCAGATGGTTCAACTGTTCCATCTCGTAGATATTGTCCACAACGATTCTTCCAACGCCGTAATCCAGCGCCATGTTCAGTTCTTCTGTGGTTTTGTTGTTTCCGTGGAAACAAGCTTTTTTCACATCAAATCCAGCCTGTACAGCAGTGTACAGTTCACCGCCGGAAACAACATCGATTCCCATATTTTCTGACTGCATGACACGATAGATTTCTTTGCAGGAAAAAGCTTTGCTGGCATAGCAAACCAGACCTTGTCCGTCGTAGTACGTGTCAATACTTTTCTGGAAGATCTTGCAGTCACGGCGAATCATATCCTCATCCATGACATACAGCGGTGTGCCGTACTTCTTTGCCAGTGCAACAGTGTCCACACCGCCAATTGTCAGATTTCCTGCTTTGTTGACATCAAGATTGTCAGATACAAACATTTTTATACTTCCTTTCTGCATTGCATTATGATTTTAGTCTCTGCTGTCTGTTTGAAAATCATTTTCAGTTCAGACACGGAAAATAAAGTCATTCTGTCTCTTCTGTTTCGGATGCAATTTCCTCCAGCACCGCCTGGACTTCGCTGACGCCTTCTCTGGTGATCGCAGAGAACGGAATCACGTGAATCTGGGAAAAATACGGGATTTCTGTCTCAAATGCCTGCATCCGTTTGGCACGTTCTGTCTTGTTCAGCTTGTCAGCTTTTGTCAGCACGATCAAAAACGGCAGTTCTGATTCCACAAGGAAATCAATCATCTGAATGTCATCCTTCGAGGGTGCATGACGCATATCAATCAGCAGCAGAATGAGTCTTAAATCACGATCTGCGCCGAGATATCCGGAAATCAAACCAGACCATCTTGCTTTTTCAGACTTTGCAACCTTTGCATAACCGTATCCCGGAAGATCCACGATGGTCAGCGGGCGCAGCCGGTAGAAATTGATCGTTGCGGTCTTGCCTGGTACTGCGCTGACTCTTGCCAGCGACTTTCGTTGAAAAATCTTGTTAATCAGCGTGGACTTTCCCACGTTGGAGCGGCCTGCAAAAGCAATTTCTACAGAATCACATGGAGGAATCTGTGAAAATGTTCCATAGGACGCTACAAATTCAGCATTTTGAAACTGCATACGCTCTCCTTCCATGTTTACACATGACACATTTCTGTTGTCACTGTCTCGGGGACATTTTTCGATGCGGGAACTAACGCATTTTGCAGCACTGTATCCAGCGTTTTTGCCGGAATGAAATGGACGCTGCTGCGTACTGTTTCGTCTATCTCTTCCAGATCGGGTACGTTGTCTTCCGGAATGATTACTGTTCGAATGCCGGCCTTATAAGCTGCCATTGACTTTTCACGCAATCCGCCGATCGGCAGTACTTTTCCATGCAGTGTGATTTCGCCTGTCATTGCAATGTCTCCCCGCACAGGACGACCAGAAAGCGCTGAAATCAACGCAGTAGTCATTGTGACACCGGCAGACGGACCATCCTTTGGAACTGCACCTTCCGGTGCATGGATGTGCAGATCACATTTGGTATAGAAATCTTCCGGGATATCATATTTCCTTGCCACGCTTCTGGTATAGCTAACAGCAATTTTTGCACTTTCCCGCATTACATCGCCCAGCGACCCGGTGTATTCCACTGTGCCCTTTCCCGGCATTACCAGTACTTCCATGGGCATTAAGACGCCGCCGACGGATGTCCATGCAAGTCCGTTAACAACGCCGACTGTGTTTTCGTGAATTTGTTCATCCGGACGGAACTTTTGAATGCCCAGATAGTCTTTTAGTGTCTCTGCTGTGAAAGTAACTTTTTTGCAGTCACCGTCAACAATTTTTTTCGCCGCCTTGCGGCACAGTGTACCAATGGTTCGCTCCAATTCACGGACACCGGCTTCTCTTGTGTATCCGTCAATAATCGCATACAGAACTTCGTCGGGGACACGGCATTGCGTTCCTTTCAGTCCATGCTTTTTCAGTTGCTTTTTGACAAGATGTTCTTTGGCAATATGAAATTTTTCTTCACGGGTATAACTGCCCAGTTCGATGATTTCCATACGATCCAGCAGAGGCGCAGGAATCGGATCCAGCGAGTTTGCAGTTGCAACAAACAACACCTTACTGAGGTCAAACGGCACTTCAATGTAGTGGTCACGAAATGCTTTGTTCTGTTCGCTGTCCAAAACTTCCAGCAATGCGGCAGACGGGTCTCCTCGAAAGTCATTGCTCATTTTGTCCACTTCATCCAGCAGAATCATGGGATTGTTTGTGCCGGCTCTTGTCATCGCATCTATGATCCGACCCGGCATAGCGCCTACATATGTCTTGCGGTGTCCTCGGATATCGGATTCATCTCGGACACCACCCAGAGAAACGCGCTCGTAGTGACGCCCCAGTGCCTTTGCAATAGAACGTCCGATAGAAGTTTTTCCGACACCGGGAGGACCTGCGAAGCACAGAATCTGTCCAGTTGCTTCCGGGAGCAGTGTACGAACGGCAATGCTTTCCAGAATCCGTTCTTTGACCTTTTGCAGTCCATAGTGATCCCGTTCCAGAACCGCCTGCGCCCGTTTCAGATTCGGCTTTGTATGGCTGGATTTGTTCCAGGGAAGAGCAAGGACAGTGTCCAGATAACTGCGAATCACAAAAGCTTCCTGAGATGCAGCCGGCAATCGTGATAACCGCTCCGCTTCTTTCTCCAGCTTTTTCCGGCTGGCATCATCCAGAGGCAGTGCATCAATGGCATCTGTATATGTTTCCATTTCTGCCGCCGGATCTTCAGATTCTCCTAACTGTTCGGCAATTTGGTGCATCTGTTCCCGGAGATAATATTCCCGCTGAGAGCGATCCAGGTTTTCCTGTGTTTTCTCCTGGATCTTTCGTTCCATCCGGAGAATATCCATTTCGTCTACCAGCGTCTGATACAGCATTTTCAGCCGTCCCAGCCAATCGCTTTCTTCCAGCAGGCGCTGCTTTTCCACATAGTCAAAAGCCAGGTTGAACACGATCTCATTAAACATCTTTGTGTCATCCTGCTCACAGAATACAGTTGCTGCCAGTTCCTTCGGCATTCGAGGGAGCAAGTCTGCATATTCCTGAAAGATGTCCTTAATACATCTGGAAACAGCGGCTACTTCGTGCGGGTCGGCAATGTCCAGCGGCGTTTCCGGTGCATATTTGAATTCGGCATGGGGATAAAATGACTTGTCTTTTTTATCTGACTCAAGAACTGCCGAAGTGACTGCAACTCGTTCTTTTCCCTCTACCAGAACACGTGTAACACCGTCCGGCGCACGAAGAATCTGGCGAACTTCAGCGATGACGCCAACAGTATAAAGGTCATCCGGTTTCGGCTCTTCTATCAATGGATCTTTTTGCGTTACCAGAACTACACGGCGATCCGATTCCATGCCGGTTTTCAGTGCTTTGACAAAAGGTTCTCTTGCAAGGTCAAAGTGCATAATCATGCCGGGAAACAGCACAATGCCGCGCATAGCAAGCAGCGGCAGTGTCAGTACGGTTGGTGTATCCATTTCTTCAGCGATTTCTGTTGTATCTTTTGCATCATTCATCGTATCGTTCATGATTCTTGTTCTTCCTTTCTGCATCAGCATTTCGTGCCGGACAGTGTTTTTATGCTGTTCCGGCAAATCGTGAAACGTATCGCAGTAACTCCTATGCTCTCCCAAACATATCAGCTGTGTCTTTTTGCCCGAGGGCTTGCAGACAATTCGCCGCAGTTCCATTCGATTTGTTCTATTATACTATACTTCGCTGTATTTTGCAAGTGGTAAGTCTTGAAAATTCAAAAAATGGAAAAAGATAAACAACAATTGCCAATCAGTGCAGCTTTATGTTTTGTATCATGCTTTGCAAAATGTTGTTTTTCTGCGTGAAATTCGAAAAAAGTTTTGTAAATCCCATTGCAATTTCCTGCGAATTGTGGTACAATAATTTTTGATTGTAAGAACGTGAGCTGCGGTGGTCTGGCAATGCCGCAGAAACGACTTCAACTTTTTATTTTTAGCAGGAATTGTGTCCTTTCTCACATAGTTCCTCAGAAAGGCTGTGATGATAGGGTTGGAGAAAAAGCTGACCTTATATGGATTTAACAATCTCACTAAGACGTTGAGCTTTAATATATTTGATGTATGCTATGCAAAATCGGAACGTGAAAAACAGGATTATATCAAATACATCGACGAACAGTACAATTCAGAGCGCCTGACCAACATTTTGTGTGATGTCACAGAGATGATCGGCGCAACGGTGCTGAATATTTCCAGACAGGACTATGAGCCGCAGGGAGCCTCTGTAAATGTTTTGATTGCAGAGGGCGGTGTTGCACCGGAAAGTGTAGATCCTTCCTGTAATCAGGGAGACGGCTTTCTTCTTCGGCGGGATATCCATGCACATCTGGACAAAAGCCATGTTACAGTACACACCTTTCCGGAAAGCCATCCAGATAATGAAGTCACCACTTTTCGGGTTGATATTGATGTTTCAACCTGCGGCGAGATCTCCCCTTTGAATACCTTGGATTATCTGATTCGCAGCTTTGATTCAGATATTATTACGATTGACTATCGGGTACGTGGATTTACGAGAGATGTTTCCGGTAAAAAGTGTTTTATGGATCAGGAAATGACGTCGATCCAGGATTTTATCAGTGAAGAAATTCTTCTTCGCTATGATGCACAGGATGTCAATGTGTATCAGTCAAACCTTTTTCATACCCGTATGCTGATTAAAGAACTGGAATTGCAAAACTATCTTTTCAAGACCGACGCTTATGAACTTGATCCACGGGTACGATTGGATATCACAAATCGTCTGCGCCGGGAAATGATTGAAATATTCAGCGGCAGAAATATCTATTGAGGAGGCGTGCCATTATGAATTGGACGCAGCAGGATGCGCCTTTAATGGATGCGTTGAAAGAGCATCTCATGAATCGCGTGGTTCGGTTTGATGTGCCGGGACATAAAGGCGGTCGCGGCAACCATGAACTGGCTGATTTTTTGGGCGAAAGATGCGTGCAGATCGATGTGAACTCCATGAAAAATCTGGACAATCTGTGTCACCCGGTTTCTGTACTTCGGGATGCACAGCAGCTTGCAGCGGAGGCGTTTGGCGCTGCAAATGCTTTTTTCATTATCAACGGTGCAACCGGTGCATCCCAGGCAATGATTATGTCTGTCTGCAAAGCCGGCGAAAAATTGATTATGCCCCGAAATGTACACCGCAGTGCCATCAATGCGTTAGTTGTAAATGGTGCGGTTCCGGTTTATGTGGATCCGGGCGAAAATAAGGATCTGGGTATTCCGCTGGGAATGTCTGTAGAGGCAGTAGAACGTGCGATTCTGGCGAATCCGGATGCAAAGGCAGTATTGGTAAATAATCCGACTTACTATGGCGTCTGTCCGGATATTCGCCGTATTGCCAAGCTTGCCCATGAACACGGCATGCTGCTCCTGGCAGATGAAGCGCATGGCACACATTTTTACTTTGGCGAAAATCTCCCCAGCTCTGCTATGGCTGCCGGGGCAGATATGGCATCGGTCAGCATTCACAAAACCGGCGGCAGTCTGACACAGAGTGCTATGCTGCTTTGCGCTGAGGGCATCAACGCAGACTATGTGCGGCAGGTCATCAATCTGACGCAAACAACGAGTGCCTCTTACCTGCTCATGGTTTCCCTGGATATTGCGAGACGAAATCTGGCGCTGAACGGCAGAGAGATGTATCGGAAAGCGGTGCAGTATGTAGATTATGCACGAGAAGAGATCAACCGCATTGGCGGCTATTATGTTTACGGGGATGAACTGTGCAACGGCGATTCATTTTATGCCTTCGACCGGACAAAATTGTCGATCCATACCCGAAACACAGGTCTGGCAGGCATCGAAGTGTATGACCTGCTCCGGGATGAATATGGCATTCAGATCGAATTCGGCGACATCGGCAATATTCTTGCCATTGTCACTGCCGGAGACCGGGCGTTAGAGATCGAACGGCTGATCTCGGCGCTGTCGGAGATCAAGCGGCTGTACGGCGGTGACCCGACCGGTATGCTGCAAAGCGAATATCTGGCGCCGGACGTGGCACTTCCCCCGCAGCAGGCGTTTTATGCGGACAAAAAGGCTGTGCCGCTGGAACAGAGCGTAGGCGAAATTTGCAGCGAGTTTGTCATGTGTTATCCGCCGGGAATCCCGATTCTTGCTCCCGGCGAACGAATCACTTCGGATATTGTGAATTACATCCAGTACGCCAAGGAAAAAGGCTGTTCTCTGACTGGACCGCAGGATATGGAGATTGCGAAATTGAATGTGGTGAAGAAGTAGGGGCTGCTGTTTGTTTGGTAAATCGGAATTGGTGGAGAGATATAATTGTATGAAAAAGTTGATAATGTCTGCCCTAATCTTTGTTTGTGTTTTAGGTTTGACTGCGTGTGGTCAAAATGGAGAAGGTACTTACTACCCTAACAGCAGTGAAATGCAGGAAAATCTTCAGAGTAAAAATTATGAAGTTAATGTCCAAACCATTCAGAATGATGATTATTCGGGAACGCATCTAACAGCCGTAAAAAGCGATGAATACATCGAATTTTATTGGCTGGACGAAAACGATGAAATGTCGTCTATAGAACAGCAATTGGAGGAAAAATATCCAAACTATAATAAATTGGTCAGTATGGAAAATGACAGTCAATTTGGAACATTTATTTTCTGTTCTTCTGAAAAAGCAATGGATGATGCAGGCATTGTAATCGTTGATGTAAAAGTCAAGTAATTGGTAAGTTCCAGTTCGTTAAGCATGATACATCCATGAAAAGAGATATACATATGAAACATTTTTGGGGCGATTATCAAAACGAATCATATCGTGTAGGCTGTACTGGCGAAACAATCTATATTTATGACAAAGCCGGAAACGAAATTGCGAGATTCAAAGATTTTTCCTATGCGTATACAGCTGCTTTTAGGCCAGATAGAAATATTATCGCAGTGAAATCCACAGAAGGAATCTTAGGATTTTATGACTTAGATACGCTTTCTTTACGCAAAAAGATTACTGTTACGAAAATCGGCGGACAAGATGCAGGCTTTGGCTTTTCGCCTGACGGCAGGTTCTTTTACAATATCGAAAGTCCGACTTGCTCCGTCAGAACACAACTTAGTGTATATGAAACAAGAGAATTCTCCAAAGTCTGCACGTTATTTTCAGAAAACAAACGAATGATGCTGGAACATCTTGAATTTGATGACAATACGTGCTATTTGCTGGGGTATATGCGTAATGATGAAGATATGTTTGACTATGGTTTCGTTGCAGTCTTTGATGCTGAAAGCAAAACGGTAAAAAACATTCACGCCATTGACAGAAAACAACATGACTATTTATCAGATTACAAACACTGGGAGTTAAGCGGATTTACTGAAAAGTCACGCAAGTGGAGTTCACTCAAACACCTGGAGCATATTGACAGAACAAGCATAAAGGAAGTTTACAAATCAAAGGAGGCATAAAAATGTTTCGACCAATGAGAAGACGGAAGCAGCAGCTTTCTGATGAGGACTGCATTGCGATTCTGAAAAACGAGCCGAGAGGCATCTTGTCGGTACTGGGTGATGACGGATATCCCTATGGCATTCCCATGAACCACTGGTACTGCGAGTCTGACGGTAAGCTGTATTTCCATGGGGCAAAAACAGGGCACAAGATCGACGCCATTTCCAAATACGACAAGGTCTCCTACTGTGTTCATGACGAGGGCTACCGGGAGGACGGACAGTGGCCGCTGCACATTAAAAGTGTTGTGGTATTTGGTCGTATGCAGCCAGTGACAGATGCAGAAAAGGAACTGGAGATCTGTACGCATCTCTGCCAGAAGTTTACTGACGACAAGGCGTATTTGGAGCATGAATTGCAGCATTCCCGTCCAAAGGTGCTGTGCCTTGTATTGACACCGGAGCATATGACAGGAAAACTGGTCAAGGAATCCTAATCCAAAAGGCAAAGTGAAAGGAGTTTTGATATGGACATCTGGTATACCGAAAATCACACGGATAACGTCCGGCTCTCCATTCGCATTGACAAGCAGCTTGCCAGTGTGCAGAGCGAATTCCAGCGCATCGATGTGTTTGATTCCGTGGAGTTTGGACGCATTATGACGCTGGACGGTCTGCTGATGGTAACCGAAAAAGACGAGTACATTTACCACGAAATGATTACGCATATTCCTATGGCAACCAACCCGAACATCAAAAAGGTTTTGGTGATCGGTGCCGGCGACGGCGGTACGGTGCGGGAACTTTGCCGCTACCCTTCTATCGAGCAGATCGATATGGTGGAAATCGATGAGCTGGTGGTGCATCTGGCAAAGGAGTATCTACCGTTTACAGCGTGCAGCCTGGATGACCCGAGGGTACATATCTACTACCAGGATGGCTTGCGGTTTGTCCGTAAGGTGGAAAATGCGTATGATTTGATTATTGTGGATTCTACCGACCCGTTTGGCGTAGGTGAAGGTTTGTTCACCAAGGAATTCTACGGCAACTGCTATAAGGCATTGACGGAGGACGGCATACTGGTCAACCAGCATGAAAGCACATTCTACACGTCTTATTCCAATGCCATGAAACGGGCGCACAGCCGCATCAAGGGGTTCTTCCCCATTGCACTGGTATATCAGGCGCATATCCCCACCTATCCCTCCGGGCATTGGCTCTTTGGGTTTGCGTCCAAGAAGTATGACCCGGTACGGGATTTGCAGGCGGACTGGTGGAATGGGCTGGGTATCAAAACCAGATATTACAATACGATTCTGCATCAGGGCTGTTTCGCCATTCCGAACAACGTTCGTGATGCCCTGAGGGAATCTGAGAGTGACAGAAGATGAGGGGTAGGCATGGGATTATTGGACTTATTTAAGTTTAAGCGAAAAGACAGCGTGCCGGAAAAGTTCGAATCATGTGAAAAAACGGATTCTGCTGCAAATGCAGTAAAAGAAATCCGTGATAAAATTCTGCAAAAGACGGCGATTTCCTGCATGAAGCTGGAACTGACAGATACCAAGCCCAGCCTGTTCGACAGCAAGGTCGGCGGTATCGGATATGTGCCACGTGATGCAAAAATTCCGGAGGACAGTGAGGGTACACAGCTGCGGCTGCTGGCGCAGATTAATTGCGGAGAGATCACGCTGGAAGATTTTCCACGTCAGGGGCTGCTGCAATTCTGGATTTTGAATGACGATGCCAGCGGACTGAATTTCACTGACATCACCTTGCAGGACACCTTTCGGGTGCTTTACTACAAGGATCCAGACCGGACAGTCACAGAAAAAGAGGTCTGCGAGAAAGTACAGGATGTGTCCTCAGATGAGGAGGATTACTTCCCGGTGAGGGGCTGCTATGGACTGGCATTCTCAGCAGGTATGGACACCATTTCTTCCAGTGACTATCGGTTTGAAAACTGCATCAAAAAGTTGGTGCGGCAGGATTATCCGGAGAAGGCAGAGCATCTGTTGGAAAATATCGATGATTTTATCGATGAAGATGGGGAGGACTGGGGCAGCGGTCATAAGATTGGCGGTTATCCTGGCTTCACCCAATGGGATCCTCGTGGAGAAGGTGACTCCCACGATGTGCTGCTGTTCCAGCTGGACAGTGATTACCATGACGGCGAGGACAGGGTGCTGTGGGGCGACTGCGGCATTGGGAACTTTTTCATCAATCGGGAAAAATTAAAAAGCTGCGATTTCAGTGATATCATTTACAACTGGGATTGCTGCTAATCAATTATAGCTAATTTTGAATTTTTGGAGGTATATAAACATGGGAAAAGCGTTAATTATCGGTGCCGGCGGCGTGGCAGGCGTTGTGATTCACAAGTGCTGCCAGAACAGCGAAGTGTTTACGGAGATCTGCATTGCCAGCCGTACCAAGTCCAAGTGTGACAAGTTCAAGGAAGAATTGCAGGACAAGACGGCTACCAAGATCACCACGGCGCAGGTAGATGCCAATGATGTAGACCAGCTGGTTGCTCTGATCGAACAGGAAAAGCCGGATATTGTGATCAACGTGGCACTCCCCTACCAGGATCTGACCATTATGGATGCCTGCCTTGCAACCAAAACGGACTATGTGGACACTGCGAATTACGAACCGGAAGACACTGCAAAGTTTGAGTACAAGTGGCAGTGGGCTTATCGGGAACGATTCGAAAAGGCTGGCATCACGGCTCTGTTGGGCAGCGGCTTTGACCCCGGCGTAACTGGTGTATTCTGTGCCTATGCTCAGAAGCACTACTTCGACGAAATCAACTATATCGACATTCTGGACTGCAACGGCGGTGACCACGGCTATCCTTTTGCCACCAACTTTAATCCGGAAATCAACATTCGGGAAGTTTCCGCAAAGGGCAGCTACATCGAAAACGGCAAATGGGTGGAAACCGAGCCTATGGAAATCAAGCGGGAGTATAACTTCGACCAGGTCGGCGAAAAGGATATGTATCTGCTGCACCACGAAGAACTGGAATCTCTGGCGCTGAATATCAAGGGAATCAAGCGGATTCGTTTCTTTATGACATTCGGACAGAGCTATCTGACGCACTTGAAGTGTCTGGAAAATGTAGGCATGACTTCGATTGAACCGATCATGTTCGAGGGCAAGGAAATCGTTCCCCTGCAGTTCCTCAAGGCTGTTCTTCCGGATCCGGCATCTCTCGGACCCCGCACTGTGGGTAAGACCAACATCGGCTGCATTTGCCAGGGTGTCAAGGATGGCAAGCCGGTGAACTACTATGTTTACAACGTCTGCGATCATCAGGAATGCTACAAGGAAGTTGGCTCTCAGGCTGTCTCCTACACCACAGGTGTTCCGGCAATGATCGGTGCAATGCTGGTAATGACCGGCAAGTGGAAAAAGCCGGGTGTTTACAATGTGGAAGAATTCGATCCGGATCCGTTCATGGATGCACTGAACAAGTGGGGCCTGCCGTGGACAGAGAATTTCGATCCGGTGCTGGTAGATTAAAACCGAAACGAAACACAACAAACCATGTAAAGCTACTTTCGAAATACACTGTAATCGTTTGGGGCTTCCTGAAACAGGGTGGTAAAATGTCTCTGCGATTTCTGTACATGAGAAGAATTGTTGCTACTTCGTTTTTTCGATCCAAATAAAACTTGATTCGCAAATCAAGAGATTCGTATAAGAAGCGTTCCGCAATTACGCAGAACGCTTCTTTCATACACAAAGAAAGGAATTCCCTATGGACTTTGAATCTTTATTTGATATTCCCATTGATGATCTGCATACGCCGTGCTATCTCACGGATGCACGACTGCTGCAAAAAAACACTGCGTTACTGAAACAAATCCAGCAGCGAACCGGCTGCAAAATCCTGTTGGCGCAAAAGGCGTTTTCCATGTTCTCTGCCTATCCGCTGATTCGGAATGATCTCGCCGGAACGACAGCCAGCGGATTATTTGAGGCAAAGCTGGGACGGGAACACTTCGGGAAAGAAGTACACGTGTTCTCCCCTGCCTATACACAGGAGGATTTTACACAGCTGCTGGAGGTTTGCGATCATATTGTGTTCAACTCGTTTGGACAGTGGAAAAAATACCGGGAGCAGGTACAGAATACCTCCAGAAAGATTTCCTGTGGAATTCGCATCAATCCAGGATATGCGGAAGTGGAAACTGATTTATATAATCCGTGTATTCCTGGCTCTCGCATGGGCGTTCCTTTGGAACAAATGGAAGAGGAAGGCTTTGACGGGCTGGACGGCATTCATTTTCACACCATGTGTGAGCAGAATTCCGATGTGCTGGAGCGTACACTGGATCAGATGCTGCCGAAATTCGATAAGTGGCTGAAGCGCTGCAAGTGGGTAAACTTTGGCGGCGGCCATCATATTACTCGTCCAGATTACGATGTAGAGCGTCTGGTGCGGTGCATTGAGCGTGTACGAGATGCCTATAGCGTACAGGTATACCTGGAGCCTGGAGAGGCTGTGGCGCTGAATGCAGGCTATCTGGTGGCAACGGTTCTTGATATTGTGCATAATGGCATGGATATTGCAATTCTGGATGCCTCTGCCGCCTGCCATATGCCGGATGTATTGGAAATGCCGTATCGTCCGCATATTCTTTACAGCGGCAAGCCGGAAGAAAAGGCGTATACCTATCGTCTGGCAGGAAACACCTGCCTTGCCGGGGATGTGATCGGCGATTATTCATTTAACCATCGCTTACAGCCGGGTGACAAGCTGGTGTTCTGCGATATGGCGATATACTCTATGGTAAAAAATAATACGTTCAACGGCGTCCCCCTGCCGGATATTGCACTCTATCAAAACGGAAAAATCGAATTGGTGAAACAATTTGGATATGCAGATTTTGAGGAGCGCTTATCGTGAATTTTGATGCAGCACACTGCACACTTTGTCCAAGACAGTGCGGTGCAGACAGAACCAACGGTGTGGGTGCCTGTCATTGTGGGACGAAAATCCGCATTGCAAGAGCGGCGCTGCATTACTGGGAAGAACCGTGTATTTCCGGAAAAGATGGCTCGGGAGCGGTCTTTTTCGCCGGATGTGCTTTGGGTTGTGTTTTCTGCCAAAACAAAGAAATCAGCAGGCGTGCAGTGGGAAAAGTGATTACAGTTGGTCAACTTGCAGATGTTTTTTTGAGATTACAAGAGCAGAATGCAAATAACATCAATCTGATCACAGGCAGTCACTTTACGCCTTGGATTGTACAGGCTTTAGAGCTTGCAAAGCCAAAGCTGCACATCCCGGTTGTCTGGAATTGCGGCGGCTATGAATCGTTTGAAATCTTGCATATGCTGGATGGTTTGGTTGACATCTATCTTCCGGATCTGAAATTTTATACAGCTGAAACGGCGAAAGCTTATGTCAACTGTCCGGATTACTTTTCTGTTGCCTCGAAAGCAATTTTAGAGATGTACCGCCAGGTCGGAGCGATATCATGGAACGACAATTTGCTGGGACGTGGACTGATGGTACGGCATCTGGTTCTGCCGGGGCATCGAAAGGAGTCGATGCAAATTTTAGACTGGCTGGCAAATACACTCCCGAAAGCAGATTTTTTGCTGAGCTTGATGGGACAGTACACACCGCCCGATGAACCGTTGTCAGACAAGCATCTGAATCGCCGTGTTGCGACATTTGAGTATGAGTCCGTGCGAAAATACGCGGTACAGCTGGGGCTTGATGGGTATGGGCAGGAACGCTCTTCGGCATCATCATCGTACACGCCGGAGTTTTGGACGGAGTAAAAACAAAAACGGATGTGAAATTTTCGATCATTTCACATCCGTTTTCGTTTTGATGGAGTCTGCTTTCTAATGTTTATGCGGACTCTTAGGCAATATTACACATTTTTACTATCAGTTTTTATTCCGGCTGAATTGCATCATAGCCCGTTTCTTTGGTACGAATGCGCATCGCCTGCCGCACATCGTAGCTAAAGATTTTGCCGTCGCCAATATGACCGGTAAATGCCGCTTTTTGAATTGCGTCAATGGTTTTCTTTTCCCACTCTTCAGAAGAAACCAGAACCTCGATCTTGATTTTCGGGAGCATCTGAATCTCTACCTGCTGGTGTCCGCGGACATAGGTATATTCCTTAAAGCCGCGCTGGGTACCGCAGCCCATGACTTGATAACAAGTCATGCCGTGTACATCCAATGCCGCCAAAGCGTCCAG
>ERZ808270.608-NODE-608-length-19573-cov-3.844759_pt1 | contig 19573 bp, 18 predicted proteins | sample MGYA00521082_ERZ808270 | MGnify/ENA primary metagenome ERZ808270 (study PRJEB31516, sample SAMN03275594) | gut metagenome | biome: mammalia-associated habitat; material: feces | host: Papio cynocephalus | place: Kenya | collected 2012-07-27 ... | reverse complement strand
TACCAGATCCCGGGCAATTTCTTCCGCCTCCCTTTCCTCTGTGGTCTCAAACAGCCGAAGCGCATGTTTTGCAGTTTCCAGGCGGCCGGTTGCGTTGATACAGGGACCTAAGACATAGCCAAAATGATATGCGCTGACATTCTCCGGCAATACATTACATGCGCGCATCAACGCCTGCAGCCCTGTATTTTTTGTATGACGGATTCTCTTTAGTCCTTCCTTGACCAGAATACGGTTTTCCCCTGTCAGTGCCATGACATCGCAAACCGTTCCCATTGCAACAAAATCCAGGAGATCCTCAGCTTCTTTCGGATCCATATCATAATTTTCATATAACACCCGGATCACATTCCATGCCACACCGGCGCCACACAACTCTTTGTACGGATACTCACAGGCCTGCTGATGCGGATTTACCACGGCATCTGCCAGGCTCTTTTTCTCCGTTCTTCTGCCCTCCTGTTCTTCAAATGGAACCGCATGGTGGTCGGTGACCAGCACCGTCATCCCCTGCGCTTTTGCCCACGCAATCTCATCGATGGCGGCAATACCATTATCACAGGTCAGTATCGTATCCACGCCATCCGCTTTCGCCTGCTGTAATAAATGCAGGCTCAGTCCATATCCGTCCTGTATCCGGTGTGGAATAACTACATCAACCTTTGCTCCCACGCGCCGTAAAGCAGTCAGAAACAGATGGGAAGAAGTCACTCCATCTACATCATAATCCCCGATAATCCGGATATGCTCCTGTCTGCGTATCTTTTGTGCAAGAATTTCCACCAGCTGATCCATATCTTTCATCTGATGAGGATCTGACAGATCCGAAAGCGCTCCACTCAGATACACCCGTATATTTTCTTCTCCGATCACCTCACGGTTTCGGATGATCCTTGCCACAACCGGATCCACATGAAATTTCTTTGCTATTGCCTGAAAATCAGCTTTTTTCGCTGCGACCATCCATTGTCTCATACGTCACTTTCTCCAATCGTAATCCCTGCGGCGGTGCCGTATACCCCGCCTGCTGCCGTTCTTTTGCCTTAAGAAGTGCTGGCATACTTTCCGGATCCCGTTCGCCTCTGCCCACTTCAATCAATGTTCCCGTAAGAATCCTTACCATATTCTGCAAAAATCCATTGCCACAATACAAAATCTCAATCTCACCATCTTTTTCCAGCAGATCAATGGAAAAAATCGTGCGGACCGTTGATTTTTTCATATGGCGGTTTCCACAAAAAGAAGCAAAATCATGCGTTCCCACAAGCGCCTGTGCCGCTTTTTTCATTTTGTTCACATCCAGCGGATGTCCATACTGATACAAAAATTTTCGTTCAAATACATTCGGCACCGGACTTGTCCGTATCCGGTAACGGTAGATCTTTTTCACAGCCTGATATCTGCTGTGAAACCGGTCATCGACCTCCTCGATTTTTGTCACTGCAATATCTTCTGGAAGATGCCGGTTCAGATCCTCAAAAATTTCCTCTGCAGAAAAATGTTCGTCCAGATGGAAATTGGCCACCTGCCCGATTGCATGAACTCCGGCATCGGTTCTTCCGGAACCGATCACTTCCACCGGATGCCCGGCAAGCGCCGAAAGCACCATCTGCAGCTTTCCCTGTATGGTTGCATCGGTGCTTTTTAATACCTGCCATCCTTTATATCTGGTGCCATCATATGACACGGTAATTTTATAATTTTTCATCCGTATTTTTCCTCTCTTTTATACAAGTTCTGCGATACGAGAAACCGCAACATAAATATCTGAAATTTTATACCAGGTCGGATAATCCACAATACCGGTTACCGGAAGTCCGAAAACCGACTGAAACTTTTCCACTGCTTCCCTCGTTCTGGATCCATAAACCCCGTCCGCCGTGATCGTCGGTATCGCCGGATAGGCACGCGAAATTCTTGCTAACTGTTCCTGCAGCTGACGCACCTTTGGTCCGCTCGCCCCTACACCCAAATCATATCCCGGCCACGATGCCGGAATGCCGGAAATTCCTTCTGCCGAATTAATATACATATCATTTCCATAATAACTGCGCAGGATATCAATGGCAGAATACCCCTGATCTCCCAGGTATTTGCTTCCCCACTGTGACATCCAGTCCGGACAGGTCACTCTCTGTCCGTCACAGTACTGCGTCAGAATTGGCTGACGGACATTTGGCCGTGAAAGATAATTTTCAAACATTTCATCCACTACCTGTGAAATGCTCTGGAAGAAATTTCTTCCATAAATAAATTTGTGATCATATGCCGTAGACGAGGTTATGGTAAACATATAGCCTTTGCCCCGGTACCACTCCGTATAGACCCGGTTTAAAGTAAATGACATAATGGCCAGCACATTCGCGCGGATCGTGGCATCCGGCCAGGTCGCATAAATTTCACTGGAAGCTACATTTTTAATATAATCCCGGTAACGCACATAATAATTCGGAGCTGTGGAATCCCCCGGCGCTCCGTCATGTACCACAATATATTCTGGAACTACCACACGACTTAAGACAATCTCTCCGGTCTCCTCCACCGTCTTAATCTCACTCTCCGGAATTTTCGGTGGATATTCTTCATACAGGGTATGTGCATCAATCACGATTGTATCAATGGGATCTCCCGGCGCGTCCTGTGCCTCCATTACCACTTCCTGTGTCGCCTCTTCCCCGGAAAGGATATTGATCGCCGAAACCGTAATGTCCCGATAGCCTGTGGCCTGCACCTTGATCGTATATTCTGCATATGGCTGGTTTTCACCCGGCTCCATGGAGTACTCCAGTGGAGGAGCATTAAGCGTAATCTTCTCAGTGTTTCCAGAATCGTCGGTATCCACCTCCTCCAGCACCTGCTGCGGACCTCCCGTATAAGATATACTGATCTTTGCCCCTTTCACCGGAATTCCCGTCGAAGCATTTGTCAGATGAATCTGAAGCGTTCCTTCATCCACCTGATTTTCCACTCTGTTCTGATCCATACATGATCTCCCTCTCTTCTGTCAGGAAACCTGCCACGTTTCTCTGCAGTGGCACAAAACAGTTCCAGACAGCTGCATTTGATTCATAGTATGCATCTTGTAAAAAAAAGGTTACACTGTTATACTGTTGATACATAAAATAAATTAGGCAATTGCGGCAGGCGCAGGAGAGCATTTCGCAATCGCCTAAATACAAAACAATAAAAAAGGAGGTTTGTTATGCACACATTTCAACCATATCCAATCGATAAGATGGAATTCAATCCATTTACCAAAATAGGAAAAGAATGGGCTTTAGTTTCCGCCGGAGACAAAACCAAATGTAACACCATGACCGTCAGCTGGGGAGGCGTGGGCGTCCTCTGGGGAAAAAACGTTGTATTTATTTTTATCCGTGATTCCCGCTATACCAAAGAATTTTTAGACAGTGGAGATCTGTTCTCTTTGTCTTTCTTAAGCGAAGACTACCGCGATGCGTTAAATTACTGTGGAAGTCACAGTGGCCGCGGAGAAGAAGACAAATTCGCCTCCGCCGGACTGACAAAAGCATTCCGGCACGACATTCCTTATCCGGATGAAGCCAATCTGGTATTTTTATGCAGAAAGATGGCTGCCGTACCGATCAGCGAAGACAGTTTTACCGATTCCACACTGATGGATAAATGGTACAGCGATCACGATATGCATATGATGTATGTCGGAGAAATTGTAGAAGTAACCGCCCGTTAATTGATTGGTCCTATCATTTAAAAACGCTGTCCGCAGTGGTCAAAAAACCACCGCGGGCAGCATTTTTATCTGCACTCTGTGCTGATCGACTCAATGGCAACCGAGCCTCCGCGCACAACAGAAATATGCTTAAATTTTTTCTTTAAAATTGCAATCAGATCATCATGTTTCTGCTCTGTTCTTCTGCACTCAAGCATAACACTGCCGATTCCGATATCCACTACATCCACACGCATGGCCTGTGCAATCTGAAACACTTCCGTCATCTGTGTCTCATTCAGTTCCATAATCTTGACAAACATCAGCTCTTTTAACCGAAGCGGAACATTTGTCAGGTCGATCACCTTGATTACCTCAACCATACGGTTCAACTGCTTTTTGATCTGCTCAAACGTGATGTCATCGCTCTCCACACTGATCGTCATACGGGAAACCGTCTCATCTTCCGTCGTACCAACCGTCAGTGACTGTAAATTGTAGGATTTTCCGGAAAACAGTCCGGAAACCTTTGCAAGTACACCTACATCATTTTCTACATACAATGCAATCCAGCGCTTTTTCATTTCAGACATTGTTTTCCTCCTATTTTAAAATCATTTCACTCATCGGATTTCCGCTTTTTACCATCGGAAGTACCAGCTCATCGGTAGCAATCATAAATTCAATGATCGTCGGTGCATCCGTATGCTTCTTTGCCTCTGCAAACGCTGCATCAATGTCTTCTTCCTTCTCTACACGGATTCCGTATGCTCCATAGCTTTCTGCCAGTTTCACAAAATCAGGAACATATTCCGGACACTGGTCATTGGGTCCCTTGCATCCACTCGGACAGGATGGACGCCGGCGCAGACAGGTTGCACTGTAACGCTTTCCATAAAACAGTTCCTGCATCTGACGGACCATACCAAGATAATTATTGTTCAGCAGACAGATCGTAATTCCGGTGCCCTGTGTTACCGCCGTTGCCATCTCCTGAATATTCATCTGAAATCCACCATCTCCCGTGATACACACAACCGGCTTCTTGGGATTTGCAATTTTTGCTCCGATTGCGGCCGGAAATCCGAATCCCATCGTTCCCAATCCACCGGATGTAATGAGCTGACTCTGTTCGTCCAGTTCCAGATACTGGGTTGCCCACATCTGGTGTTGCCCGACATCTGTCACATAAATACTGTGTGGAAACTGTGCATTGATATGTTCCATAATCATCTGTGGACTGATCCCACGGTCCCTGCGCATTGCAAGCGGATTCTCCTGCTCCCACTGGTGAATCTGTTCCTGCCACTGTTCCGTATCTTTTTTTTCGGCCCACTCTAACAGCTTTTCAAGCGCCACACCTGCATCTGCAACCACCGGCACGTCCACAACCACATTACGCGAAATGGAAGCCGTATCCACATCAATATGTACAATCTGCGCATGCGGTGCAAACTCATTTAAATCTCCGGTAATCCGGTCATTGAAACGGGTACCTATGGAAAAGAGCAGATCACATTCCATAACTGCCATATTGGCTGCATATCTTCCATGCATTCCACAATTTCCGATATACAGTGGATGTGTGGTCGGTACTGCCCCCTTGCCCATAATTGTCGTGACAACCGGAACATTTTCTTTTTCCATAAATTTCTTCAGCTTTTCTCCCGCATGGCTGATGTTGACACCTCCGCCGGCAAGAATCAGCGGTTTTTTTGCAGACTTGAGCAGTTTGTAAGCTTTCTTTAACTGTCCGATATGTACCCCGTGAATCGGCTTATATCCCCGGATATCCACATGGGAAGGATACTCTGCCGGTCCGGATGCCGTCTGGATGTCCTTTGGAATATCGATCAGCACTGGTCCCGGTTTTCCGGTCTGGGCAATATAGAAGGCCATCTTGATGATCTCTCCAAGATCTTCCCGTCTTCGCACCGTCACACCATACTTGGTAATGCTTCTCGTCATGCCAACGATATCCACTTCCTGAAATGCATCGTTTCCGATCAGTCCAAGTGGCACCTGTCCGGTAAAACATACCAGCGGAATGCTGTCATAATGGGCATCTGCCAGTCCGGTAATGATATTCGTCGCTCCCGGTCCACTCGTCACCAGACATACGCCCACCCGTCCGGTAGACTTGGCATATCCTTCTGCCTCGTGAATTAATCCCTGTTCATGCCGCGGCAGGATCAGGTTGATACTGTCGGTCTTATATAATTCATCAAATAAATCCGTAACCGTTCCCCCTGGATATCCAAAGATTGTGTCTACTCCTTCTTCTTCCAGCGCTTTTACGAATAATTTTCTTCCTGTAATATCCATAAAAATGATATCCTCCTATATCAGTCCAAATGTGCGAAGTAAAAAGATCCAGAACGTCAGCGTAAATGCCGCAAACAACGTCGTTGCAACAATGACACTCGCCGTCAGGACTCCATCATTTTTCATACTCTTTGCCATAATGTAACAGCTTGGCGTTGTCGGGGATGCCAGCATAATTAAAATTGCAATAATCTTCTCCCCGGAAAATCCCATATAAGCCGCTACCGGTAAAAAGATCAGTGGCTGGATCACCAGCTTGATGGCAGCTGCCCAGCAAGTCGGTTTGATCTTTGCGATGGCTTTGCGCCCCTCAAATCCCGCACCGATAACAATCAGTGCAAGCGGTGTGGCAAGCTGTGCGACAGAGTTAATCGTCTTATTGACAATCGTCGGAAAATGAATTCCCAGAAGGGAAACAACAAGTCCCAGGAAAATCGAATCAATGATCGGATTTTTCACGATATTGACCAGTGCCTGTTTAATCTTTCCCTTATCCCGTTTTCCTTCCTCATCCTGCGCCTCAAATGTCAGTACAATAACGGAATATACATTGTACAGCGGAACCGCGCCCACGATCATCAGCGGACCCATGGCAGAAGATCCGTAAATATTGTTGATAAATGCCATTCCCATGACGGCTGCACTGCTTCGGAACGAAGACTGTACAAATGCACCACGGATACTGTCATCTTTGACCGCAAATTTACTGATGCCCCAGATGCCCCAGAAACAGATACTGCTGACAATCGCACAGTACAATACAAATTTCAGATCAAATACTTTTGATATCTGTACGGAAGCAATGTCCCGAAACAGCATAAACGGCAATGTCACCTTAAAATTGAAACGGTTTGCCACGGTAACAAAATGCTCATCCAGCATACCAATCTGATGCAGCACCCAGCCAATGACCATCACCAGGAAAATAGGAAATGTGACATTGACACTAAAGATAAAATCACTCATTATTTCTGCACTCTTTCATATTTGTAAAAATAAAATTCCAGATCAAAATATGTCTGTTCTTCACTGTCTGCTGTAATTTTCCACTCTGGTTTCTCATCCAGATTTGGGAAATATGCATCCGCGTCATATGCATAGTCAATTTTTGTGATGTGTGCAACATCGCACTCATCCAAAAGCTGCTCATATATTTTCTGCCCACCGATCACATAGACATCATTGGTATCGTATTTTTCCAGTTCCCTGTGCAGCTCTTCCAGGGAATGCACAACAATTGCATTCTTGACCTGATATGCCGGATTGTGTGTCAGCACAATATTAGTCCGGTTTTTCAGCGGAAGACCATTTGGGAAACTCTCTAACGTCTTTCGTCCCATCACGACAACTTTTCCGGTTGTTGTCTCCCGGAAAAATTTCTGATCCATCGGAATTCGTACCAGAAGCTCATTATTTTTTCCGATTGCCCAATTTTTATCTACTGCTGCAATGATATTCATGATTTTCTCCTTCCTGACTGCTATATTGCCACCGGAATGTTTTTGATCTGTGGTCCGGTCACATAATCGGTCACCTTGATATCATCCGGTGTAAACTGATAAAAATCCTTAATCTCCGGATTCAGCCAGAATTTCGGTGCCGGATACTGCTTTCGCGTGATCAGCTCTTTGACCAGTTCCACATGGCGGTCATAAATGTGTGCGTCCGCAATGACATGTACCAGTTCTCCCACTTTCATATCACACACCTGTGCCAGCATATGCATCAACACTGCATACTGGCATACATTCCAGTTATTTGCCGTAAGCACATCCTGCGAACGCTGATTCAAAATTGCATTTAATGTCAGTTTGTCATCGCCCGGATGCTGCGTCACATTAAAGGTCATGCTGTACGCACACGGATACAGATTCATCTCATGCAGATCCTGATGCACATAAATATTGGTCAGAATCCGGCGGCTGAACGGATTATTTTTCAGATCATAAATCACCCGGTCCACCTGATCCATCATTCCCTCTCGATACTGATGTTTCTGTGCCAGTTGATAGCCGTATGCCTTTCCAATGGAACCATTTTCATCTGCCCATTCATCCCAGACAGTACTGTTTAAATCATGGATGTTGTTGGATTTGCGCTGCCAGATCCACAACATTTCTTCCGTACAGGTTTTGATTGCCGTCTTGCGCAGCGTGATTGCTGGAAATTCCTTTGAAAGGTCATAGCGGTTGACTACGCCAAATTTCTTGATCGTATACGCACTTGTGCCATCCTCCCAGTGTGGACGCACCTTTTCACCCTCGGTACTTGTCCCGTTCTCCAGAATATCATGACACATATCTACAAATATTTTATCTGCTAAACTCATTGCTAATCCCCTATCTTCTGTCCTAGACTTTTACTTTTCATTATACCCGATTCTCTCAAAAAGTCTATGAGAAAATCTGCTGTACAATCAGTTTATACTCCGGCAGAGACTGGCATTTCCGGATCAGCTTTAAGTATTTCTCTCTGTCCGGAAATGACTTTGTCAGATAAAACCAGATTTCTTTCAGATGAAAAACAACATCCTTTTCCGCCCGGAAGGTATCCAGACATCCCTCTAGAATTTCATCGTGAAACGCCCGCAGCCTGGCTTTGTCTGCCGGTGGATTTCCTTTGATTTCTCCGACCAGTCCGGGATTTTCCAGCAATCCCCTGCCAATCATGATACGGTCAACAGTTGGAAAAGTAGCTGTCACTCTCTCATAATCTTCCACACTGCATATATCTCCATTGTAACAGAGCGGCACATGGATCTGCTCCAGAGCACGGGCAAATGTTTCCATCCGTGGCGTTCTGCTGTAATAATCTTTCTGCAGACGCGGATGAATAATCAACTCTTCTAACGGAAACTTTGCATAGACGGCGCAGAGCGCTTCCCACTCATCCGGGTCTTCCATTCCGACTCTGGTCTTTACCGATACCGCAAGTGGACTTTTCTCCAGCACTTCTTTCAGCAAGTTTTCCAGTTCTTCCGGATCTGCCAGAAATCCGGCCCCTTTTCTTTTCGAGACAACCGTACCTGACGGACAGCCAAAATTGAGATTGACACTGGTAAATCCTAACTCTTCCAGCTGATGAATCATCATCAGAAACTCATCCGCACGATTTCCGATCAGCTGCGGTACCAGATGAATCTGTTCATTATGTTCCGCTGCCAGATCCCGCTTTATTTTTTTGCTCATCTTTTTTGCCGCCGGGATAAACGGCGTAAAATATTTATCTATATATGGAAAATAATGTGCATAAGCATTGCGCACAATATATCCTGTAATTCCTTCCATCGGAGCAAGATAAAATAACATAATTTTCCCTCCATTTTTCTATTATAAGAAATTTGCCTGTAAAAGCAAATGATTTTCGGATAAGAATTGACATCTTTTCGCCAAAAGCCTATAGTTACGAATAGAATAAGCCTGAACAAAGGAGGTACTCAGCTTGGAAAATCGTAACGAAAAAAAAATAAAACAAATCAAACGGATTCTGGCTATCGTTACCATCGTTTTTATCATCCTGATCGGATATTTTATCGGGCGTCCTCTGGTTCATTTTGTATCGGATCCCAAGCAATTCCGGACCTGGGTCAACGACAAAGGAGTCTGGGGCATTCTCGGATTCATCGGAATGAATGTCCTGCAGGTACTCCTTGCCGTAATTCCGGGTGGACCTTTTGAAATCGGTGCCGGATACGCTTTCGGTGTAATCCGCGGCACACTGATCTGTGATTTTGCCATGACGATTGCCAGTGTCATCATTTTTCTGTTTGTGCGACGTTTCGGCATGAAATTTGTGGAATTGTTTGTAAGCCGCGAAAAAATAGAATCCGTCAAAATATTAAAAAGTTCCAGGCGTTCGGAAAGCATTATTTTTCTGCTCTTCCTCATACCCGGAACTCCCAAAGATCTGTTATCCTACCTTGTCGGACTAACCGACATAAAGCTTTCCCACTGGATTATCATCTGTGCAGTTGGCCGTATGCCGGCAATCTTTCTTTCTGTACTGAGCGGCAATGCCTTAAACAAAGCCGATTATGGTTTTGTCATTCTGATGTTTGCCATCATGATCGCCTTATCTGTCTGTGGATTTTTCTTTTACCGTGCCCGAAACAAAAAAGGCAGTGATCCCGAAGACAAACCGGAATAACGTTAGTACGGAGCGCGGCAGATTCTCTGCTGCTCTCCACAACTGCTGCATTCCTCAAGAATCTTGTTAATGCAAACATGACACACATCTCCATCTTTGTCCTTCACGCGGATGACATGTGTGGATACCCACTGATAATGCTCTCCCCGTCCTTTCTGATACAATTTGACACAGACTTCTTTTCGTCCCTGTCCCAGCATCTGTAGCAGACGCTCTCTGGAAAAATTGTCCAGAAACGCTCTCTGATAATTCGGATGAATGTTTTCCACCCCTGCATCAATTAAATCATCATATTTTCCACTGCTCGGCATATCTCCTGCCAGAAAACCATCGTCCTTGATCATGGTATATGTATTTTTTGTAAGATTTGCTGCCACGATCATTGGAAACGCTTCTGACACCGCCTCAAACACTGTCAGTACCTCCTCCATACTGATTCCATTCAGTGCTTCGAACTCTTTGAACGATCTTGCACTCTTCATCTGATGCACCTCCCAAACCTTTTGTTTTACTTTGTTTTTGCACCTCTTTTACCCCTGTTCTTATTATAAGTAAAACACCTCTTTTTTACAATATACAAAAAACACAGAATGATAAAACAAAAGCAGCTGGACCCATATCTTCCATACGTTTCCAACTGCTTTTCAAGAGCGATAGACGGGGCTCGAACCCGCGGTCTCGACCTTGGCAAGGTCGCGCGTTACCAACTACGCCACTATCGCATATGTAAGCTCTCTCGTGAGCACAGATAAGATAATAACAGATACAGGCTTTTCTGTCAACCACTTTTTGAATTTTTTATACTTTTTGAAAAATTAACACCAATGGAAAATTTGAAAATAAAAGCATGAATACGTATTTCCTGCATAGAATATACCAAAGCTGGAAATGGAGGTAACAAATGAGTGCAAAAACCAGAATTGTCGTTCTTCATATGAAAAAACTTGTGTTTGCAGGTGTCGTCACAGGACTTACCATCCTGCTCCTGATTTTTCTTGGAATCCTGTTTTCTAATTCCAACAAACCGTCTGCAGACAATGAAGCGGTAGAAACCATGTACGTTCCAGGCGTTTACACCTCTTCTGTGATGATCGATGGAAATCCTTTCGATGTACAGGTATCCGTCGACGAAGACCATATCAACGAAATCACCATGGTCCATCTGGACGAAACCGTAGAAACCATGTACCCATTGGTCCGTCCTACGCTCGATGAACTGGCAAAACAGATTATTTCCAGCCAGTCCCTTACAGATCTTACATATTCCAAAAACAACCAGTACACCTGTCGTCTTCTCATCGGTGCGGTATCCGATGCATTGGAAAAGGCATCACCCGATCGGTGATGCCCCATTTTCAAATAAAATATGAAAAAGCAGATCCTATTGTGCCTCTGTACTTAATCCATTCACATAGCTGGACAACGCAGAAGTATTGGTATAATACGTCTGTGCCGGCTTATTATCTTCGTAATAATTGTATCCGGTATAACCGGCCCATCCAACGATGGCAACTAAAATTGCACATCCACAGATGATCCCGATGACTTTTTCTGTTTTCTGCTTTGCCATCTCTTTTTTACGATTGGCTTTTTCTTTCTTATATTTATCTACCTTTGCCTGACTCATATTTCCTTCTCTCCTAAATCTGTTGATGGTTCTATTCTACACATTTTCAACAGAAAAAGCAAGTAAACGGTTTTACATATTGCGGGAGATATCCAGACATTTCATCATTGCTTCAATCACACTGCTGCGCATGCCTTTTTCCTCCAGCACACGCACTGCCTGTATCGTAGTTCCTGCCGGAGAGCATACCATATCTTTGAGTTCTCCCGGATGTTTTCCCGTCTCAAGTACCATTTTCGCACTTCCAAGTACCGCCTGCGCTGCAAATTTATACGCCTGCTGTCTTGGCATTCCACCAGCCACTGCTGCATCTGCCATGGCTTCAATAAACATAAATACATAGGCCGGAGAGCTTCCACTGACGGCAGTAACCACATCCATCAGATGTTCCGGAATGACTTCCGTCTGGGAAAATCCACTGCAGAGCTCCCGCACCAGAGCCATATCCTCATCTGTCACACGAGCTCCTGCACACATACCCATCATGCCTTCTTTGACCATAGAAGGGGTATTCGGCATTGTACGGATCACTTTTAAGTTGCGTCCAAGCACTTCATCGAACCATACCAGTGTCTTTCCCGGTGCAATGGATACCAGAATCTGTTCCTCTGTCAGCAGGTCCTTGATTTCCTCCAACACTTCGGCATAAAACTGTGGCTTTACTGCCACAAATAAAATGTCTGCAAATGCTGCCACATCTCGGTTGTTCGTACTGATCTGTACCCCAAACTGTGCTTTTTTGGCTTCTAGTGTTTCCTTTGTACGGCAGGAAATCATCATCTCCTGCGGACTGCATTTCCCGGATTCCAAAATTCCCTGCATCATGGCTGTTCCCATATTTCCACAGCCGATAAAACCGATTTTCTTGTTCATATCAACACTCTCTTTCTTTCTCTTTGTAACGCAAACCATCTATCTTTACTTTAACTGCGGTAATCTCCATTGATTTTTACATAATCATACGTCAGATCACAGCCCCAGGCTTTGGCAGATGCCTCTCCCTGATGCAGATCAATATTGATATAAATTTCATCTTCCTCTAAGATTTCTTTTGCCTTTTCCTCAGAGAAATCCACACCGGCAGCGTTTCTGCATACGGCAATGGTTCCCTTAGCCGATGCCAGATCCACATCCACTTTGTTGATATCAAACTCCGCATCCGCATAACCGATTGCACATAAAATACGTCCCCAGTTGGCATCCTCACCAAACATCGCACACTTAAACAGCGGGGAACGGATCACACTCTTTGCAACAATAATTGCGGTATCCTGATCCGGTGCACCACTGCAGGTACACTCCAGCATCTTCGATGCTCCCTCACCGTCCTTGGCAAGCATCTTCGTCATGGTCATGAGTACCTGATACAGCGCCTGACGGAACGTATCATAATCTTCTCCCTCTGCCGTGATTGGTGTATTTTCTGCCATGCCGTTTGCCAGAATGCTGACCATATCATTGGTGGAAGTATCTCCATCAATACTCAGACAATTGTATGTCACCTTTACAATCTCCGAAAGCGCTTTCTGGATCATTTCTGAGGAAATCGCAACATCGGTCGTAACAAAATTCAACGTGGTAGCCATATTCGGATGGATCATGCCACTTCCCTTTGCCATACCGCCAACGGTACAGGTCTTCCCGTCCAGCGTAAAGGAAACGGCCGTCTCCTTGGCATACGTATCGGTTGTCATAATGGCATTGGCTGCTTTTCCATGATTCTGCGGAGAAAGGCCGCGTGCCAGTTCCTGCACATGATCCCGGATCGGTTCAATCGGGAGTTTCTGTCCAATGACACCGGTCGATGCCACGATCACTTCGTCTGCCTTTATGCCCAGCTCTGCTGCGGCCAGATCACACATCATCTGCGCTTTTTCTTCTCCGTCTGCATTACAGGTATTGGCATTTTTACTGTTGACAATAACAGCCCTTGCCTTGTTTCCGGTTGCTGCCAGATGTTTTTTTGTCACAAGAATTGGTGCACCCTTTACTTTATTTGTCGTGTAGACAGCCGCTGCTGTACACTCCTTATCTGACCAGATCAGTGCCAGATCATTTTTGTTCTTATCCGGATTTAATCCGCAATTTAATCCATTTGCCGAAAACCCTTTCGCTGCACATACGCCGCCTTCTACCTGTTTCATTGTAATATTCATAATTTTTCTATCTCCTTCTAAGTTATGGTAGTAAAAATCCCCAGCAGAATTTCTCCTGCTGAGGCACCTTTATCTCATTTCATCGTTTATTTTATGTACTTATCCAGCTCATGCGATACTGCAAGCACATTGTCAAGCTGCTCCTTTGCCTGTTCCGCATTATTCAAATTCTCCACAGACAAATCTGCCGCCTGTACAGAAGATGCTGTCACTTCTTCCGTTGTCGCAGAAAGATTACTGATATTATCAACAATCTGGTTATTTGCATCCGACAAGCGATTCAGCATACCATCGATGCCTTCAATTTCCTGAACCAGTGTATTTACATTATCATTCATTCCCGCAAAGCTCTCGGACGCTTGCGCAATCATAGAATCCTGTGCACTGGCAGCATCCATGGAACGATTCACCGCAGTGGCAGCATCCTCTGCATTCTTTGACAATTCTTCCAGAATCTGTGCTATGCTTTCCGTCTCGCTTCTGGTTTTCTCTGCCAGCTGCCGGATTTCATCCGCTACCACAGCAAACCCTTTTCCAGCTTCGCCTGCACGGGCACTTTCGATGGATGCATTGAGTGCCAGCAGATTGGTCTGACTGGAAATGGAAAAGATCGTATCGGCAATACTCTTTACCGCCTCTGTACGCTCCTGCAATGTTTTCATGGAATCGGCCACGCCGGAGTTTGTCTCTGCGATTACCTCTGACTGTTTCTTCAGATGTTCCATGATTTCCATGCTCTTCTGATTCAGTTCTCCGGACTGTTTTGCAACTTTTACCATATTTTCAGAACTTTCCAGCGTCTGCTCGATCGAATGCTGGATGTCCTGCGTCATCGTAGTCTGTGTCTGGATATTTTCTGCTGTCGTCTGTGTGCTGGAAGATATATCTTTCATGGCTCCATTGACCACTTCTGTCGATCCATTCAGATCATTGACAATCTTCATCACCGACTCTGTCCCCTTGCGCACTTCTCCCGCAACACCAATCACATCGTCTAAAATTGCCTGCTGTTTCCGCTGTTCCTGCTGCTCACTGTGCCGGGTATCATGGTTGAATTTCTGTGCCACATTTGTTGTAAAAATCACAGCAAATACCAGCACCGCCAGTGCCAGCAGATCCAGTACAAGATTGGTTGTACCGGCTACTCCTTCCGGCTGCTGACGAATCTGTCCAAAAATCGTCAGTGCATTCAAAACAAGATATCCAATACCACCGATCTTACAATATTTCTTATCAAAAAACAAAATACATCCGATAAACGGGGCCAGTCCCAAAAAACGGATAAAACTCTCCGTATAAGCATATGTCATGAAAAATGATACGAGATATAACCCGATCAGTGCCAGATATCTTAACCGTTCCGACTCTGGACGCCGTTTCCATCCAACGAATAATGCACATCCCGATACCACCGCAATCACACTGACCATAACCGTAAAACCTAAAGAACGTACTCCTTTTGCCCTTGATGCCCAGAGCATAAACAGAATAAATGCATAAAAAATCAAATATTCCGTCACCAGAAAACGGTTGGTTCTCTGTATCTGCTGTCCCTTTTCCGCAAACCGATAATATTTTTCTTTGATTTTCATAATTTGCCCTCTCCCTTATTGTAACGTACGAAAGTTCCTGTTTCCATACTAGCACAGAGCAAAATAAAATGCAATTCTGTCCACCGCAAAAATCTTATTCGAGTTCTTCCATGACGCTCTTGTATGCCGGACGGATGATTTTGTTGCATCCCACCAGTTCTTCCAGCCGGTGTGCGCTCCATCCTGCAATTCTTGCAATTGCAAACAATGGTGTATATAATTCCGACGGAATGCCGAGCATTTCATATACAAATCCACTGTAGAAATCCACATTCGGGCTGACACCCTTGAAAATATGACGCTTCTCTGCGATCAGTTCCGGAGCCACTTCTTCTATCATATTGTAAAGGTTCATGTCTTTCTGCCGGCCTTTTGCCTCCGCAAGATGCTCCACATAGCTGCGAAATACACGCTCTCTCGGATCGGACAGGGAATACACGGCATGTCCCATGCCGTAGATCAGTCCCTTTTTATCAAAGACCTGCCCATCCAGCATCTTTCCAAGATAGGATTTCACCTCGTCACGGTCACTCCAGTCATGCACATTTTCACGGATATCATTCATCATCTGCATAACCTTGATGTTGGCGCCGCCATGTTTTGGTCCTTTCAAAGAAGACATTGCTGCTGCAATGGCAGAATATGTATCCGTACCCGCAGAAGTAACCACACGGGTGGTAAAGGTACTGTTATTACCACCGCCATGCTCCATATGAAGCATCAGTGCCACATCAAGTACCTGCGCCTCCAGCTGGGTGTACTGTTTATTCGGCCGCAGCATGCGAAGGAAATTCTCCGCCGTGGAAAGCTTCGGATCCGGCCGGTGAATATACATACTCGAATCATTTTCATAATGATTGTATGCGTGATATCCATATACCGCGATCATCGGGAAATTGGCAATCAGCTGCATACACTGACGGATATTGTTTTCAATGGAGGAATCCGTCGTATGCGGATCATAAGCCGCAAGTGTCAGGATGCTTCGCGTCATGGAATTCATGATATCCTTAGACGGTGCCTTCATAATGACGTCCCTGGTAAAATTGGTCGGAAGTGTCCGGCTGTTGCCGAGCACCTCGCAGAATTCATCCAGTTGCGCCCGATCCGGTAATTCTCCAAACAGCAGCAGATATGCCGCTTTCTCGAAGCCGAATTCATTCGGTCCAATGGATTTGATCAGTGTCTTTACGTTATATCCGCGATACCATAACTCACCGTCACATGGCACCTGTTTTCCATTTTCCTCCTTGAAGGACACAATCTTCGAAATACGGGTCAGTCCTGTTAAAACACCCTTTCCGTTGACATCGCGAAGTCCTCTGTTTACCCCATACTCCTGAAACAATCCGTCCGAGATTGTATCATTTGTAATACACATATTCTGTTTTGATGCTGCGTAATTTGCTAATAAATCTTTTTTCTCCATGCTTCACTCTCCAATCTATATAGATTTCATTATATCGTACTTGGTTCTCAAAAAAAAGCACTTCATAAATTTTTTATATCTTTTTACGCTTTGTATATAAATTTTATACCCCATAAAATTTCATCAACGCATCGTATACATTCATTTTTCCATAGCCCCAGGCAGTATTTGGATAGGATACGTCCGGGTTCCTTTCGCACCCGCGAATCAGAATATTTCCGATCTGCACCGAATTTAAAAGCAGTCTTCTCCCACGGCTGTTTCCCCACTCCATGATCTGTGCGCATGCCCCTGCTGTAATTGCCGCAGCAGCACTCGTTCCCGTCAGCGTCACATAATTGCCAAGCCTCCCCACCGCCTGCACGCCTACCGCCGGGGCAACAAAATCCGGTTTTACGACCGACGTGATCGTATACCCCCTTCCAGAATTCAGATATAAAATTCCATTTTTCTGATCCACGCCTCCCACGCCGATCGGAATTTCCGCTGAAGATGGAACTGTCAGCGTCACATCCGGATCCGGGCGCAAAAACACCACATCTTTTTCTAACATCCCGGTCATTGGAAGCCAGATATGAAATTGTCCTGTAATTGTAGTATTGGGATTGACATACAGTGTCCAGATCCCCGCCGCCGGATTTTCAAACCGGATAAACACCAGCTGATCGCCCCGCGTGCGTCCCACCTGTGCATAATCAATTGCCACCCTTGTTCCTTCCAATATAAATTCCTGTTCCTGATGCGAATTTCCGGGCACATTCTGTGCCGGCATAAAAGTTCCTCCCGGCGAACGCACCGCCACCACAAACAATTCCGGCGCACTGGCCCACAATTCGAGATAAAACCCACGCATCTGCTGTTCCACATTCACTTCTACCTCAATCATAGAATTTCCATCGCTTTTTCCATAAAAATGATGTCTGGCATTTGCCTCGTTTCCCGTTGCCACAACCGCACACCGGCGCCATCTGCCCGCAATATCATTGAGAAGTTCGGAAAGATTGCTGCCTCCGGAATGGCTTCCGTTGTTTGTGCCGACACCAAGACACAGCACAAGGGGCCGTCCCAGTTTTCTTGCCGTCTGCTCCAGATATTCAATGGCCGCCATGATATCGTTTTCCTGATAGACAAGTGTTTCCTGTGGAATGTAAAAAAAATCTTTCAGATACGGTTTTGCCGGTTTTAACTTTACAACCAGAAGTTCCGCATAAGGGGCCGCCCCCGTAAATCCGGCCTGCAGATCTTCACTTCCGCAGGCAATACTTGCCAGCATGGTTCCGTGCCCGTCCTCATCCGTCACCGGAACCAGCTCCCGCGGATGTTCCTGTTCCAGCGCCTCATTGATTTCTTTTTGCGTATATTCCGTTCCGTACAAAAATCCCTGCGGTGTATTTTCCTCCCCTGCCGGAATACTCTGATCCCAGATTGCCCGGATTCTTGTACTCCCATCGGCATTCCGGAAACAGGGCAGTTCATAAGAAATTCCCGTGTCAATAAATCCAATAAAAATACCCTGTCCCCGAAGGGACAGGGCTGGCTGATTCTGCAGCTGCAAAATACCGGTTGTCTCAAGTGCAAGCGTATCCAGCAGCCCGAAACATTTTGGAATAACCGAATATCCATATGTCTCGATGCTCAGCTGCGGCACCTCATCCCGGTTAAAATACTCTGTCACAAATTTTTCACCGATATCCTGTATACATTCTGCCCGATCATCAGAAATCTCCAAAGACTCTCTTGCAATCAGAATATCATAGGTATTGTTGGAGCGGATCATTTCATCACAATTCATATCCATAGGAAGCTCCCACACTTCTTTTCCGTAACTATATGCACAAAACCGCCAGAATAGAACTTATTCTTTCACACATGCCACGCCATACGGTTCAAGTGTAAGAATTCCTTTTATCCACTCTCCGGTCAGAAGATCGATTCCCTGTGCACCGGAAACGATCTGCGGCTCGGTCGTATCATTCAGATAAAATACATACTGCATACCATCCGCTTCGCGTGTGTGACGTTCCACACCATACGGAAGTTTATACATGGAAACTCCCGCTTTTTTCAGTGTACGCGCATACAGGCGCTGCATGGAAGCATCGTCCAGCCGGGCCGCGATATACATGGCACTGCCTTTTTTGCATGTGCGCTCCGTCACTGCTGCCATTCCTTTGTAATAATCCTGCTCATAGGTACCAAGCACGTTTGTACCATCTGCCACGCGCAGAACTTCCGCATAATCCCGCACTTCCCCTTCCGGCATTTCACCGAAATGTACGCGGTTGCGGTCGGACGGATACAGCGTATCAATTTCCTCACTGATCACGCCAAAGAGATCCTTTAATCCGTCTCCCGGAAATCCGCCCAGATAATTGAGCTGGTTTTCATCCACATATCCGGTCACATAGGTTGCGATCAGATGACCGCCCTGTTCCACAAACTGTTTCATGCGCTCCCCGACATGCGGATGCAGCAGATACAGCATCGGCGCCACAATTACGGAATAACTGCTATAATCTTCTTCACTGGAAATCACATCCACATCCACGCCAAGTGCCGACAGATTGCGGTAAGCTTTCCGGCAGGTCTTAATATAGTTGCGGGTGG
>ERZ808270.607-NODE-607-length-19578-cov-7.631819_pt1 | contig 19578 bp, 22 predicted proteins | sample MGYA00521082_ERZ808270 | MGnify/ENA primary metagenome ERZ808270 (study PRJEB31516, sample SAMN03275594) | gut metagenome | biome: mammalia-associated habitat; material: feces | host: Papio cynocephalus | place: Kenya | collected 2012-07-27 ... | reverse complement strand
CGAAATTTCGTATATTTGTGGCATAATAACCAAACCGCTACAACTATGATGCTTTCTTCATTCTATACGCCTTATTCTTTGTGCTTGTCTGCATAGGCAAGGGAATAAGTGGGGTTGGCAAAAGCGTGAACAAGGCTCTTTCCGAATACAAAAAAGAAGATGATATTAAAGTGTCCTACGATTTTAAGCACGCTGCTGACCCTCATGAACTGTTTGCATCACAAGAGCGAATATTGCTTGATGCTATAAAGGAAAAAGAAGAATCACAGACAAATGACTTCATAGAAATAAACCATATAAGAGGGGAAATAATAACTTTGCTATCGTCTCTTAGTTGGCTTCGCAATTATTATGAGTAGTTTGTTAAAGCAAATGATTAATCACCATATACGAGAAATGTCCGTAACTTCTTGTTACCAAGACAGTTTCGGACATTCTTTGTTGCGGAGGCAGGAGCGGATAAAATCCGCAACTAAGAATGTCCGTCTTGCTGGCTTTGTTTCTCACTCTTTATTTTAAGTCCCTATGCTGGCTGATCTGCAGCACAAGGTCGATTCTTTTTCCGAGGTCTTCGTTAGCTTTTTTTAAATCCTCGATGCGCAAATCTTTCTCCTCAATCACCATTTTCAAAGCCTTGATTTCGGCCTTCAAGGTGGTGACATCCGTGTTGACAAAACTGCTATTTACCACATTATGATGTCCGCTTACTGTCGGTGTGTCCGACGTAGTGTCCGACTTTATAAGGAAGTCTTCAACACTACAATCAAGTATCTCTGCCATTTTTACAAGGGTTGACACCCGCACATCTGGGCGAATTTCAAAATATGCTGGTGTCTGATGTGTGTTCTCTCCCCAGAGTTTCTTTGAGAATACGCGGTCTGACATGCCTGATTGTTGAAGAAGCTGCTTCAAGCGGTCGGTGCTGATAGTTGAATACTCGTACTTCATATAATAATTGTTAAATTCATATTTTAATCGGAATTATACCCTGTATATTGTTGGAATATTTCCTTTTTGTTATTACTTTTGTAACAAATTTAGTAAGTAAATTTGTAACAAACAAGAAAATGGAGACTAAAATCAATTCATTGGACTTGCAGGGGTATTATGCGGCTCTTTCAAAAAAAGAGAAATCTAAACTCCTGAACTTTCTTGCAGCTAACTATGGCATGAATTACAGTACGGTACGCAGCAAGTTGTCTGGCCAAAAATATGTATCGATGAACACACTTGATCGTATGGCCATCAATGAAGCTATAAAAAAGGAGGCATTATGGAGACATTAGAGTTTTTTACATCGCCTGACGGTTTCTTGTATTACAAGAAGCCGGGCGAAGAATCGAGGAGGTTGACAAAGTTCAACGTAGATATTGTTGATCAGCTGCACAGCATCATCAAACAGCGGTTCCCTGAGTGTTACGCGGCACTGGCAAAGCTATACCGGCGTAACACGTTCAAGATTGTGGAGCGGTTTGTGCGCTGCAACTTCGGTGAGCACGATCTGCTCACGCAGGACATCGACAATGATATTCTGCATTTTGAGGAGGTACGTTGTCCTCTGCGTGGCATGTGCGAGTATGAGCGTGTGATATGCAAGCCAAAGACTATGGTCAACCTATCCAAGTGTGAGCGTGCAATCGCCGACCTTTACCTCGAAGGGCTTACGTTCACGCAGATTGCCGAGAGGTTGGGCAAGAATGCACAGACCGTTAAGGTGCAGCTCATGCGCATTAAAAAGAAGTGTGGGGTTGATCATTGCCGCGACATTATACGGGTTCTGAGGCTCAAAAACTACTGATGAAGTGGTCCTTAAAGTGCGACGCTTGCGGCAAAATGCGTCACTGCATCAACGGCCGTTGGTGCTGCGTGAAGAATATTTATGTAGAATACTTAAAAAATATTGAATGTGATTATGAAGAAGATACTGACAATCGATGACTATATCAAGTTTACCGACGAGATGAAGGAAGCTGGAATCCTCGACAAAGATTTCCATATAATACAGTATAAAGATGGTTGCTGCCTCGGAGTCGACGGCAAGAGCCGGGCGTTCGAGGATGGCGCGTTAGACATACGTGATTATTTGTTTTGGAATGAGGGCGGCTTCGCCCATACACTCATTCCTTATCGTTCTATCGGAGTTGCACCTAATGACAATGGAGATTTTGTTATACAGAAGGTGCCGTCACTTGTACCGAAGCCCTCGCTCAATCATCCTTACAGCGATGGCTTTGGAAGTGGCGTTGTCGAGTATGTCCTTGATGAAGTAATGAAATTGAGCGAAAGCCAAAGCCGTATACGATTCGCTTTTATCTCAGACAAGAATGGCGAAGGGCCTCTGAAGGCATGGGTCGGGGGAGATCGCAACGACTTGGTCTCGGCTTTTACCTCGCTGATGAAAAAAGACGGTGCTTTCGCCCAGCTTATATTCGAAGCCTTACAATGCGTAGTAAAAGAAGAGGAGCCGACTGACACTTCAGTTTCGTGACATCGTGACTCTGCAATTATCTACGCCAAGCCTGCGGCGTTTTTGCCGTGGGCTTGATTCTCAATATATTTGCACCCCGAAGATATAACCCAAAGCGAATATGATTACAGTAGAACAAATTCTTAATGCCACTCACGGAGGCTTGGACATTATTTTGTCCATATATCCTCAAGCGCGTGAATGTGTGGAGAAGAAGAACAAACACTTCTCCATACGCAATGAGCGCACTCCATCGGCATCGCTCAGGCAATACGATTCCAAGCGTTACGGCAAGATATGGCAGGTCACCGACTTCGGTGGCGAAGGTCGCGGCGAGAATGCCATCGACATATTCATGCGCGAGAACGGCTACGACCGCTCACGCTTCAATGAAGCTATTCTTAAGCTCGCGGCGCAGTTCGATGTGCGCGACGAACTCGACCGGTCTATCAATCGTCCGGAAATCCGTCAGCGCGATGCTCGCTCTGATGAGAAAGACGGATCGCGCCCTTTCGAACTTAACGAGCGATTTACTGAGGCAGAGCTGAAGGCTCTTGGCCCGAAAGTTACGCAATCTGATGTCGATGCTCTACGCTGGCATTCCGTTAAGTGGATTGCCAATGTCAAAGACCGCCGCGTTACGGTGAAATACTCCAATGAGCACTATCCTATTTTCATGCGAGAGTGTGTCATCCGCGATGCTGTGGGCGACCAGCCCGAGCAGAAGTTTTACAAGGTTTACGAGCCTTTCAACTGCGACAAGGGCTTCCGTTTCTCCTACACGCCTGCAGGGGCAAAGCCTCGATTCTATATAAACGGTTTGGCTGAACTGAAGAAGGCTTACCGCGATTTCAACGCGCAGCAAGAGAAGGAGTGGAATGCCGCACACGACGGCGACAAACCTTATAAAGAGCAAAAACTGCCTGAGGCTGTCATCTGCTCTGGCGAACGCGACTCTCTGTGTTGCCATTCCATGGGGTACCGCCCTCTGTGGTTCAACTCCGAGACCTACCAGCTTTCTGCTGAGGAGTACAAGGAGATAATGAAGTATGTTGAGGTGCTATACAATATACCCGACATTGATGAGACTGGCCGCCGCAAGGGGCGTGAGCTTGCCCTGCGCTTCATCGACATCCACACGGTGTGGCTTCCAGACAAGCTGCAAACCTACAAAGACAACCGTGGCAAGCCTCGCAAGGATTTGCGCGACTGGCTTGAGATACATCCTGAGCGCAAAGACTTCCGCAACTTGTTGCGTGTGGCCATGCCGGCGAAGTTCTGGGTGGCTTACAACAGCAAGGACGGCAAGCTGAAGACTGAAATCGACACTGCTTGCCTGTACAATTTCCTGCAGCTTAACGGCTTCTATGCTTTGCACGACGAGAACTCGGCGGTCACGCAGTTCATCCGCATCGAGGGCAACATTGTCAAGCGTGTCAATGTCAAGGATATCCGCGAATTTATCCGCCGTTGGGTAGTCGACCGCTTCGAAGACCGCTCTATTCTCAACCTCGTGCTCAATACTACGAAGCTCTCTCCTGCAGCACTGGAGTCGCTTCAGGAAATCGATCTCAACTTCTCTACCTGCACGCCTGACTCGCAGTACTTCTTCTTTCCTAACAAGACGGTGGAGGTGTGCCGCAAGACTGAGGCTAATGCCGACGGCTTCAAGGAGTACGAACCTGGATCCGACGACTTGCACAATTATGTTTGGGAGGATGATGTTATTCCACATCGGTTTAAGCGACTGCCCGACATGTTTCGTATCAACAAAATCGTGGCAGACGATGGCTCCGAAACGTTGGACATCGACATCCTCGACACGCGCAGCCATTTCTTTGGCTACCTTATCAACACGTCGCGCCTCTATTGGCGCGAGGAGACCGAGAAACGCTTCGAAGATGATAGCGAGGCCGCTAAAGCCTATGGCAAGGCTAACCCTTACCGCATCGACGGTGAGGGCCTTCAGCCATACGAGGTGCATGAGCAGAAACTTAATCTCATCAACAAGATTTTCACCTTCGGCTATATGCTCCACCGCTACAAGGATTATGCGCGGCCATGGGCTCCGCTGGCAATGGACAACAAGATAGGCGAGGAGGATGAGTGTAATGGTCGCAGCGGCAAGTCGTTTTTCTTCAAGGTGCTGTCGTTCTTGATGAAGACTGTGAAGCTGTCCGGGCGCAATCCTAAACTCATGGACAACCCGCACGTGTTCGACCAGGTGACGCAGTTCACCGACCTGCTGCTCGTTGACGACTGCGACCGCTATCTCAATCTCGGACTGTTCTACGACAACATCACATCCGACATGACTGTCAATCCGAAGAACAACCGCTCCTTCACTATATCATTCGATGAGTCGCCGAAGATGGCTTTTACGACCAACTATGTTCCGTCCGATTTCGGTCCTTCATCCAAGGCACGTTCACTTTATATGGTGTTCAGCGACTGGTATCACGAGAAGACTGAAGACAACGACTACCACGAGACTCGCTCCATACGCGATGATTTCGGCAAGACTCTCTATGCCTACGACTACTCCGATGAGGAATGGAATACCGACCTCAACTTCTGGCTGCAGTGTTGCCGTTTCTATCTCTCCGTTAAGGATTCTGGCATCAAACCGCAACCGCCTATGTCCAACATGGAGAAGCGTCATCTGAAGGCTACCATGGGCTCCAATTTCGAGGACTGGGCTTCCGGCTACTTCTCCATCGAGGGTGGTCATCTCGATGAGTATATCGCACGCGACGAGGCGTTCAACGATTATCAACGCTACTCAAACGTCAACCGCATTACCATGCAGGCGTTCACCAAGAAGCTCAAGTCGTTCTGCAAACTCTGTCCGTGGATCGATTGCCTTAACCCTCCCGAAATGTGCAATTCCGGCGGGCGCATACAGAGGGCTGTGCAGGTTACTCCAGAGCTGCGCAAGACTAAAGACATGATTTATGTCCGCTCTCTGCCGCAGGAGCAGCCCTCAGAGCCTCCAACCGAGCAGCCGCTGCCATTTGGTGGGCCAGAAGATGAACGACCGTTCTAAGGTAAATATCTACAATCATCATTCGCTTCATATCTTGCGCTCTGCGCACTTCGGGTTAGGCGGACTGCCAGGCATCGGTGCCTGTGCAGTCCGCCTTTTCTGTTTGTCGCACAACCTGTAGGCGTTGTTCCATATTTCCACAGGCGACTTCAAGAGTATTCTTGGCGGCGGATTCTGCCTTTCTCCCCGACACCCCTCTATTTTGTCCCAAAACTTTGTGATTTTGGAATAGGATGTTCGCAAAAAGAGAAAAGTACTATAAATAAAGGCTTTTCGGCTTGTCGCAAATTGTCACAAACCGCCATCACAATCTTGTCACAAAATTTTTAAAGTTGCAATCGACCCCACTTCTTTCTGCTGTCACAAACTTGATTCTGCTGTTCACAAATTTGCATCACAAACTTTATTTTCTGTAAATTGCTGATATTCATATAGTTCTGATTTCACAAATACGTATCACAACTTCACAAACTTTTCGTGCAAAATTATAACACACTCAGCTGACAACACAAGCAGAGACCGCTAAAACACTACAGAACACCAACTTTTATCCTTACAAAGTAGGATAATTGTTCTAAAATTCCTACTTTTGCAGGTAAAACCGTATCATATATGTCCAACTACGTTGTCTATCTCAAGCTCAAGCCTTTCATCACCCAGTGGCTTACGTTCCACTATGGCTCACCGGTGCGCTTTCCCGACCAGAGTGTCGAGAATGCCTGCATCCGCCGATTCCTCACCAAGCAGCCTTCTGCCTCGCCCCATGTCTGCCAGCCTGGCGAGGTGGCTGTGTGCATTCCCGACTCCAAGCAGAAGCCGGTCGTCACCTACAACCACCTCGGAGCTCATGCCCGTGCCGCCGTGACGGAGTGCATCGAGGACACTTTCCGGCTCCAGCTGTGGCACGATCTCAACGATGTGCGACTGTTGCGCTGTCCGCTCATGACTGCCGTGCGTGCATGGTGCGAGAACAATGGCATAAGCATCGATCACGACTACACTATCAAGATGCGCTTTCAGCGTATGCGTGGCGCATATCTCAAGGCTGGTGTCGACCTGCGTCGCACTACTCGCGAGCACGACAAACAATAAGTGTTAATTTTCCTATAAATCATACCGACAAGATGCCCGATTTTGTTCACGGGCGTTCTCTGCCGTTCTTATTTCAAAAAGAGGTCCTTTTCATGTCGAAAAGGAGTCCTTTTTGCATCAAAAGCGGCTCCATTTTTATTAGTAATCGGCTTAACAAATTCCAACTATATGAAGTCAATCAAAATCGTCAAGTCCGTCGACTACGCTTTCAATACCTCGCTCGACGGCATGCGCCAGCTCGGCACTCGTGCCGTGCGCATCCCTTCCAGTGTCAACTGGATGCCTGTCTGTGTGAAAAATCACCCTTCTATGGTGTCATCAACCAAGGCCGAAGACGGTAACCGGGTTGTCACCACTACTCTGAAGCTCATCACTCCCGATGATTTGCTCATCCGTCGCCGTCATCTTGTCTTCCGTGTCACGCTCACCGATGGCCGGCAGTATCTCATCGGCTCCGACGAGCGACCGTATGCCGTGGTAGATGTTGCCGAGAATTGCCCCGAGTCTGTCAAGGACAACCAGCTCAACGAGGTCACCGTCACCTACAAGTGCCTTCACATTCCACCTTATATTAAGGTGTAGCAGTATTTTCAATCGCCCGTGCGCCACATTATCTTTGCACCGTAAACAATCTTCTCTATGGAATATAATCTCGTCATTTCCGGCACTATCGGCAGTTGGTGGAGCTCTTGCTCGGCCGACTATGTGCGCTATGTGCTCAACAACAACAAGGGCAAGGAGGTGCATGTGGGCTTCTGCTCGCTTGGAGGCTTCGTCAAGGATGGGCTTGAAATCAACCAGGCGTTCCGCGACCATGGCAATGTCCATGCACATGCTTTCGGCATGAATGCCTCCATCTCCACCATTGCCATGCTTGGCTGCAAGTCTATCGACATCGTGAAGGGCAGCTTCTTCCTCATACACAACGTGTCTACACTTATCGACAAATATGAGCAGAGCAACAAGGAACAAATCGACAAGTACATCCGCGAGCTTCAGGCGCAGCGCGACTCGCTCAAGAACTTCGACGAGGTGCTGGCTTCCATGTATGCCGACAAGACCGGCAAGACTGTCGACGAGTGTCTGGCTCAGATGAAGAAGGGCAACTGGCTCACCGCTCGCCAGGCTCTCGACTTCGGACTCGTCGATGCCATACGCGACGATGCTGCCGCCGAGAAGGCTGCCAAGGATTTCACCGGGCAGTTTGTCAACGCTTACGAATTTACCAACCATTTCAAGGATGACGGCATACCGCCGCTCCCGCAACCGCTTGCCTCGGAGGATGCTGCCGCACGGGTGGCGTCAGTGGTTGACGAGAGTGGCAATCCAACTCAGAGTTTCCTTCAGAAGACGTGCGAAGGGCTCAAGAACCTCTTCCGTAACCCACACGCAATTAAACATTCTAACAACAAGATGATTAAAATCTTTGCTTGCGTCATGGCATTGCTCAATGCCAGCGACGGATTCCAGACCAACGACGAGGGCAACATCACCCTCACTCAGGAGCAGATGAAGTGCATCGACGACCGTCTGAAGGAGCTTGAGGAGAAGGACAAGACCAACTCCAAGGCTATCAGCGATGCCGGTGAGGCTCTCACCAAGCTCAAGGCACAGCTCGCCCAGGCTCAGAAGGAGGCTAAGGAGAAGGATGACCAGATTAAGGCTCTCCAGGATACTCCCGGCGACAATACCAACAATAACCCTGCATCGGGCGACAATGCCTTTACTGCGCAGGATGTGTTCAACCTTATAAAAGATGTGTAATTATGGCTTCTATCAAAATAGGTAACGTTACATATGGGGCTGAGGAACTCTCCAAAACGTTCCAGACCTACCGCAAAGACTTCATTCTCATGCCTCTGCTTGCCATGCAGGTGCTCGCCCAGCACTGCAACGTGCGCACTGGCATACGCTACCGCGAGACTGTCACACAGCTCTCTGCCAATGCGGAGATTGGCAACTACTCAAAGACCAAGCACGAGGATGCTGCCGTCAACATCGACCCGCGCGTGTTCCAGACGTTCTTTGGCAATATCATTCAGGGCATCGATCCTAATGCCATCTACCAGTCTATCTGGGGTAGCAATGTCACCAAGGGCGATGGCCTTAAGAATGTGCCTATCGTCAATCAGGTGTGCGCCTACCTCGTCAAGAAGGTGGGCGAGAATATGCTGATGAACTCGTTCACGGCAAAGCACGATGCCTCTGACACCAAGTCAACGGCTAAGTGGTTCGATGGCTTCAAGACTATTCTCGATGCCGATGCTGCCGGCACCAACGAGCTGCAGAAGGTGCTCATCTCCACGGCTCTCGGCAACCTCGTCGAGGGTGCCGAGTCCATATCCAAGGATAATGCCGAGGATCTTATCAAAGACTTCTACTGGTCGGAGGCTGGCGACGCGCTTGCCGCCAACAAGCTGCGCTCGCAGCAGCTCAAGCTCTTCATGAGCGACCAGGCTTATCACTTCTATACTGAGGCTTATCAGGTCAACCACGGCTCGCTGCCTTACAACCAGGCTTACGACAAGCGCACTCTCGACGGCGCATCCAATGTCGAGCTGGTGCCGCTGCCCTGTGTGCCTAAAGACTTCCTCCTGCTTACCCCGAAGAGCAACATCTATCTCGTCTTCAACCAGAAGACCGACGACGAGACGTTCCTCGTGGAGAAGTCGCTCGACAACCACTACGATGTCGACTTCATAATGAACTACTTCTTCGGCACTCAGTTCGAGTCTGTCTCTCCCGAAATTCTCCGCTACTGGCGCAAGCAGAATGGTTAATTCTCAACTGTGGCGGAGGTCTCCGGCCTCCGCTGCACACAATTATGGCTTTGCTGTGTCCACTCCGGCTTGAAAAGCCTCAGAGGGGCTTGGCAAGGCTTGTCATATTTCCATTTTCCAATCTTTCAATTTTTCTAAGTTTATGGCAACTAAATGTACCGACGCTGCCTCTATCTACAGCGATATAGTTTTCTGCCCGGGCTCCAAGTCTCTGCCTGGTGTTCGTGGCTGGGTTTTCGGCATTTCCAAGCGCGACATCCTCACATGGCCTACCATCGGTGGCGCAACGGCTCCAAAGACTCTCACCGATGCCGCCAAGTATACCGGCGACTTCAAGCTGGCTTCCGACAAGAAGTGGCATAAGATAGGCCTCATACCCAATGAGTCGCAGCTGCAGGTGGAGTCGCAGGGTTCTTTCGGCTCCAAGACTTTCAAGGTCACGGGCACGGCTGTAGCTCCCGGCACCGAGGAGGAGATTACTGGCTACATTGCCCAGGCCAACAACGACGAGATGGTTTATCTCTTTGTCCAGCGCAACGGCAAGGCACGCCTGGTTGGCTCCGAGGCGTTCACTCCTGAGCTCACGCTCTCGCAGGATTCGGGCAAGGCTACCACCGATGCCAATTCCACTACCATCCAGGCTGTTGCCGACGATGAGTACCCGGCTCCGTTCTATCCGGGCAAGATAGAGACTGCCGACGGCGACTTCTCCGGCGCCACTGGCTTACTTCTTAACTCTGAGGCAGCATGATAGACAACCAACTCACCAAAAACATGCAGTCATGGCTCAACGCCGACTCCCACGACCGCGACTCGCTCATGGCTGGTGCCGAGATGGTTCTGAAACTCACGCGCAACATGTCGATGTATCAGGCCATCATCCGCCGCCCGGAGCGGTTTGAGTCTAAGATTCGCTACGAGCTGCAGAAGTTCCTGCCCATGCGGCTCGAGCAGATGACCGTGCAGGATGTCAAGGCGCTCGACGATGAGCTTGTGCCTGAGGTCAAGGCTGCCGTCGTGGCTGACTCCGACTCGCAGCCGTCGGCTTCGGGCATACGTCCCGACCACGACTCGCTGCCCGACGATGTCAAGCGCGTGTGGACCGACAACCGCGAGCGATGGCTGCGTATTAAGCAACTCTACAACACGCTGCTTCCTATTGAGCAGCCGTGCGACCGCTATGAGTATCTCAAGCAGCTCAAGGATCTTTGGTATACCTACAAGCGCGAGCTTGAGCGCTACGACAGCTATGTGGCTCCTGCCGATGGCGACAATTCCGCGTCCGGGGTATCAGCGTCCGCGCAGGCCGGGCTGTCGCCTGCCGACATTGCCAAGGATATTGCCAACGCACGCTCTTATATCACCAAGAATGTCGACCGCCTCGCCGAGCTTCGCCGCGCGTCGCTCGATGCCGACGACAATGTCAAGGCGCTCGACGATTACAACGGTTTGCTCGCCAAGGTGCAGCAGCGTGTCGATGTGCTCACCGCTGCCAATGCGCCCATAGGCGATGACCTTAAAGCCAAGCTCAATGAAGGCGGCATTTCCATTCCGGCCGCTGAGTGACGCTTCTACCCAGTACCACCTCGGCACTGGCTTACACACGCTCGGTCTGCTCGGATGGATTCTGCAGCAGACCGGGCGTGCCGACGTTTATGTGTCTACGTTCTCCACGTCCGACGCTTTCCTCTCAGGCTTCCTGCGTCTGCGCCGCCGCAAGCTGGTGGCTCATGCCACTCTCGTTGCCGACCTCAAGGCTGCCCGCAAGACGGTGCAGCTCTACCGGCTTATGCAGAGCTGCTTCGACCATGTGCATCTTGCCATGAACCATTCCAAGATTGTGCTCGTCCGCAACGATAGCTTCACGGTGTCGGTCATAAGCTCGCAAAACCAGACCTACGGCGACCGTGCCGAGTGTACCATGGTGACTACCGCCCCGTCTGCTTACTATGACTTGCTCGACGGTCTCAAGCAAATTGTTGACAAATCACTCGAACTCAATGGACTATTCAACCGACTTGCTCTCCCGGATAGAGCACCATGCCCAGGAGATGATGACCCCGACGGAGATATCCGCCCTTTTGGATATTGACGAGCGTGAATTCTGCGACGACATCGCCACTGTCGGCTCTCCGGCTCGCCGTGCCTATGTGCGCGGTCTCGCTTCGACCGCTCTTGAGCTGCGGCACACGCTACACGACACGGCTCTCGCCGGCTCGCCTTACTCCATCCAGGAGTGTCAGCGGCTTCTCGCCGTAGCACAGTCTTCAGTCATTTAAGTTATATTATGCTCCCCATCGACCTCGACCAATACTCCCGCTACGTCACCCTCGACGACTCTGAGCTTCGCCAGCTCCGTGTCGCCGAGGGTGTGCTTGTGCGTCTTCACCGCATCCGCGGCCTCTATGCCTACTGGCTGCAGTTCCCCTCGAAGACCGACAACGACCTCGTGCAGTACGACATGGCCATGTTCAAGGCATCGCGCTCGCTTGCCTACGAAGACCTGCATCTCGTCAAGGTCTTGCTCGGCAACCTGCAGCAGACCACCAAGGAGTTTATGCGCTGGAAAATCAACAAGTCGATAGAGCAGGACATTGCCGCTGCACGCCGTCAGGGCGACTTCCGCTCCGTGGCTGCCCTCTCTAAGGTGCTCGTGCAGAACAACCGCACTGACAAGGACGACGAACCCGACCTTGAGTTCGACAAGATTGTTCCGCAGAACTTCGAGCCTACCGACGACCCTACTGTCCTCGGCATCGAGCGCATTCCCGACCTGCGCGGCAAGATTCGCGCCCTCACAAAGCGCTACTCCAACTCTATTGTGCAAGATGCTGAGTATGAGGAGCTGACCGACGACAACACCGACAACCCATAGCTGAACTCTCCCCATCCGTAGCGGAGGTCTCCGGCCTCCGCAGCACCCCTCCATTGTCCTCCCTCGGTCTAAATAGGCTTGGAGAGGCCCAGCAAACTTCCCATCTTTCCATCTTTCCATCTTTCCATCTTTCCATCTTTCCATCTTTCCATATTCTCCAATGTCCGATTCTCCCAACCGTCAATACTTCAACGATGCCCAGTACTACGCCCTCGCCATGAACACCCGCGACGAGGTTATCGTCGCCGGCCGTGGTGTGGGCAAGGGTGCCATTCAGGCACGTCGCCTGCAGTCGTGCTTCCAGGGTATGCCTGGCAGCATGGGCGGCTTCGTGGCTCCGAGCGTGAAGCGCTGCCTCACCAACATCCTGCCCTCCATGCTCATCCACCTTGAGCGCTGGGGCTTCAAGCGCGACCTACATTACGTCGTGGGCAAGCGGCCATGGAAGAAGCTGCACTGGAAACAACCCATCTTCACTCCTGCCAACTGGGAGAACACCATCGCCTTCTACAACGGCTCTGTCTGCAACGTCATCTCGCAGGACCGCTCGGGCACGTCCAACTCTATGTCGCTCGACTATCTCATCATCGACGAGGCGAAGTTCATCGACTTCGAGCAGCTCAAGGATGAGACTTTCCAGGCTAACCGTGGCAACGAGATGTACTTCCGCAACTTCCCGCTTCACCATGGCATGACCATCACCTCCGATATGCCTATCACCAAGAAGGGCTCATGGTTCCTCGCCTATAAGGACAAGCAGGATCCTGAACTAGTGGAGTGCATCGAGGGTATGGTCTATCAGATATGGCGGTTGCGCCAGAAGCTGCTGAAGTGTCCCGACCGTCAGGAGCTGCTGCAGAAGCGCATCGATGTGCTGCGCCGACAGCTCGACTTCTTCCGCTCGCAGTGTCTGCTCTACCGCGAATACTCGTCTATCGAGAATCTTGCGCTGCTCGGCGAGGAGTTCATACGCCGAGCCAAGCGCGACCTTCCACCGCTCACATTCGCCACCAGTATCATGTGCCAGCGTGTGGGTATATCTGCCGACGGATTCTATGGTGGCATGCGAGAGGATGTCAACCTCTATACGGCTCCCGAAGAGTCGGTGCTCAATCTTCATAACCTTGCTCAAGCCGAGGGTGGGAAACTGCCCGACGACTGCCGCATGGATGCCGACCGCGACGACCGTCTTCCGCTGCTGATAGCCTTCGACTCCAACAACCTCATCAACTGGCTCGTCGTTGGGCAGGTCAAGGGTTCGAAGCTGCACATCCTCAAGTCGTTCTTCGTCAAGTATGAGCGCAAGATTCCCGAACTGCTCGAGGACTTTTGCCAGTACTACCACTTCCACCGTCGCCACCAGGTCGTCTTCTACTACGACTCCACCATGGTAGGCACCAACTGGGGTCTGCACTACAACGACCCGCACAAGGAGGTGGTCAAGACGCTGCGCTCCAAGGGCTGGTCGGTGCGCGAGGCTTACCTCGGCAACCCTATGGCGCACGTCGAGAAGAATGCTCTCATCAACAATATGTTTCGTGGGCGTGCCCGCCTTCAGGTGCTCATCAACCGCGACAACAATCCCGACCTCCTTATCTCTATCACTTCTGCCGGTGTCTACAACGGCAAGAAGGATAAGCGTGGCGAGAAACTCGCCGAGACCGAGGAGGACAAGCTGGAGGCACGCACCGACGGCTCCGATGCCTTCGACGTGCTCTGCATCGGTGCCGAAACAAAGCCCGTGTTCCAGGGCACGGGAGGCATATCAAATACCTACGGCTGACGCTTACACTTGTGTCATTATACTTTTCAGCCATCCCGCGCGTGATGCGTAGGGTGGCTTTTTTATTTAACCTACATCTGATTATAAATAATGGTAATTTCGCTATTTTTTATTGCAAAATATTTGTGTATTAATAGAAATTTTGCTATCTTTGCATTGTCAAATAACAAATAAATATAATTAATAACACAAACAATGAAAAGTACTGAATTGCACAGAAGATTCATCAGAGCTGGCTACAAGTTCCACCATGCTGATGGTAGCCACTACTTCTACATCAAGGATGGAATGCTGACAGAACCGATACCTTATCATGGAGCTCATGAGATGGGTACTGGAATAGTAAACAAATTAATAAGAAGGTATGGGGTGTGACCCCATACTTTATTTAATAAAAAGCGGGAGAAAAGGAATGGAGAACAAGAAGAAAATTGTCATGGTTATCGAAAAGTCTGAAGATTACTTCAGCGCTTATTCTGACAACTGTGAAGGCATCTATGCTGCAGGGGAGAGCATTGATGCCGTGAAAGCCGACACTTACAAAGCAATAGAACTTATCAAGAAGAATTTGCCCAAGGAGCGTTGGCCTGAAGAAATCAAAGGGGAGTTTGACATTGAGTGGAAACTTGATGTGCAGAGCTTCTTGGAGTATTATTCAAGGTATATGTCGTTGGCAGGCATTGAGCGTGTCACGGGTATCAATCAGAAGCAACTCTCTAACTATCTTAATCATCGTGCGGTACCTCGGCACAAACAGGCAGAGCGTATCATTAACGGCATACATAAGTTTGCCAACGAGTTATTAAGCATAACACTTTGATTTGTTATTTGACGATACTTTTCATTGTGTAGTTGGCCTCGGCACTCTCCAGTGTCGGGGCTTTTTCTTTGGCAATTGCCAAAGTTCCACACGTTCCCAGTCAACCGCTGACAGCGACACAATGGGCAATTGCCACACTGCCAAAATCCCATACTTTGCCGTCCCCGTCCTACATATTCCGCTCGCTTCGAGGGAGGCAATTGCCGTTTCGGCGCAGGGCGGTGTAGTGCTGCTCAGACTGAAAGTCTTGCACACCGCAAAATCGGACTGCATAACTTATTGATTTTGAAGCAGTCCGATTTTGCGGCTATGGAATAGGTACGCGAAAACGCGACATTTTTCTATTCTTGGCTTCTTTTTATTGCGGAAAAGAAGCAAAAACGCTGCCGAAAACGGAGTTTTCGGGTGGTATTCTCCGTCGGAGAATGAGTTTTTCACATCTTGCGCTGGTCCGATTGAGAGCCTTTTATAGTGGTACATCAGCCCGAAATCCGCTTTTTCCTCCGCGAAGTTACGACAGACGGCTTACAGCCAAGAACCGCCCTGCTAAAGCTGCACAAATTTCGCGGCAGCCTTCCGAGTTTTCTTCTTCCTACGGCTTCCTTCAGAAAACTCGGTTTTCCACGAAATTTCCACAGCTTTTTCTTGTCTTCACGCCTTTTTTCTGTCGTTGTTTTGCGGCGTAAAAAGCGAAATTCGACCCGACGTGAATAAAAAAAAACTCTCAAACGGGCTCCAGATGAAAGTTGTAAAAAGCTCTCTTCTCGCCTCTGAGAATAAATTCCGAAGATTATGAAGACTGCAAGTTATTACAACTACATCCCACAACGCGCAAATATCGCCGACGAGCGTGCCGCCAAGGTTCGCCGTTTCATCTACGCTTTCAAGGACGGCAAGCGCGATGCCACCGACTTCGCCATCAATCTCGTTTCGGCTACGCTCATAAAGTGGTACGGCGCAAGTTGTTCCGACTATGTTCTTTGCTGCATCCCAGCCGCGAGCAATGCCAAGTATGTGCGCCGTTTCAAGCGGTTTGCCGCCGAGGTGTCGAAGCGTACCGGCATACAGAACGGCACAAAGCACGTGGGTATATTCGGCATCCGCGATGCCAAGCACAACAACGAGCGACACATCGTCAGCGAGTCTTTCGGCTATATCGTCAGCGCCGACCCCGAATTTTTCAAGGGCAAGAATGTAATTCTTTTCGACGACCTTATCACCACAGGCGCAACCGCCAACGACTTCGCCGCAGAACTTGAAGCCGTAGACGCTAACGTATTGGGAGCAATGTTCTTAGCTCGCACCATAAAAGTAAAATAATAGCAATATTTCCATTTTCCATATTTCAATATTTCCATCATTATGACAACCGATTTCACCAACCTCCTCCGCGAGGAACGCCCCGACTACAAAGTAAGCAACCAAGGCATCGCCGCACTCAACGCCGTTGAGCTGCTGTCGCTCATCATCGGGCAAGGCAAAGACCCACGCGCCGCAATCCGCCAGTCGCGCCAACTCCTTAACGCTTGTGGCGGCTCGCTCCGCGAACTCGCTACACGCCGCGCCGCCGACATAGAAGCCGTGCAAGGCATCGACCCCACTAAGGCTATGGCACTGCAAGCCGCTTTCGAGCTTGCCAAGCGGTTGCAGGCTGAAGCTGCAGCCGACCGCACCGAGTTCGGCTCTGCCGATGCCGTTTGGCAATATTTCCGCCCCACGCTCGGCACTGCCGACCACGAGGAAGCCCACGCCCTACTGATGAACAACCGACTAAGGCTCATAAAAGCCGTGCGCCTTTCGAGTGGTGGACTGACTGAAACCGCCGTAGACGTGCGCTGCATACTCCGCGAAGCTCTTCTCAACAACGCCACCGCGCTCACGCTCATACACAACCACCCGAGCGGAAACCCACGACCAAGCCGCGACGACGACAACATAACACAGAAGTTGAAACGTGCGTGCGAAACAATGCGCATTTATCTTGTAGACCACGTTATTGTAACGGATGCGCAATATTACAGCTACTCCGAGGAAGGCAAGCTATAAGCCAAGGAAAACAATCTCCCGACCATTTTGTTGACGCCGACAAAATGGTCGGGCACGCGCCGCCGCGCCTGTCCCGACCGCCCGCCCCTGAAGCCCGCCGCGAAAATGCCTGCACCATTTTCGTGGCGGGTCCCAATAGGTAAAAAGCCACCGTTAAGAGGCTTTTTGTTGGTGTTTTAATTATGCATTGCTAATGCCTTTGATAATGTTTTTATACACATTACATAATATTTTGTTACTAAATCAGCAACATTCTCGTTTTTTTTTGTTTACTTTGCAGACATAAATAAAATGACAAACAAGGAGGCAACAATATGTGCATAATTAACAACATAACCCATTTCTTTACAAATGGCGTTTCTGTACTGCGCCGTGCCTCTTCAGGCAACTACGAAGAGAACTCACCTGAGATTGAGGCACTGAGGCGCGAGATGTTCTCCACTCCGTCAAACCGTCACACTGACATGGAGAACCTTAAAAGAGACCGTGACAATGTTGCGCGTGATGTGCGCACTGCTTTCAATAACTTAATTTTGAGCAATGGCTAAACAATCATACTCCATTAAGGGTACCAACATTACAAATGGCGAAGCCGTGGGCAACCAAATAGAGCAGACGGTGTCTGTAGACGACAACATTCTGCCGGCACCTCAAGAATTGGCGGCTTATCAGAAGATTGACCCAAAAATCGTTGATTTCCTCATAAAGTCATCGGAGCGTGAGCAGCTTCACCGTCACAGACAAGACGAGAAGAAGCTGAAGGTACTCAGCTACAACGAGCACAAAGTCGGGCGCATGAATTGGTGGGGCATGTTCTTCGCTTTCTTGGCTATAGTCGTGACAATGGCTCTTGCTGCCTATGCGCTCTATCTCGACCGTGCCTGGTTCGCCGGCATCTTCGGTCTTGCTGCTGTGGCAAGCATCGCTTCGATATTTATAAACAACAAAAAAGTATAACATACAACCTATATTTTTAACACCAGCCCTCGATGCCGCAAGCATCGGGGGTTTTCGTTTTATTGTACGCATTTTGTTTGGCTTTTGTCATGTCATATTTTTATAAACTTTTGTTTAAAATAATTGCTTCATAATTTGCGTGTTAAACAAAAGTTTATTACCTTTGCATTGTGATAAATAACATCGCCTATGAAGAAAAAAAGAAAATCAAAGGAACTTAAAGACAAAGAAGACGATTTGCTTTTCTATCTTGAGTACTGGAACAAGTTCCCCAGTACTTTCAAAAGGATAGCTCAAAAAGAAATCGACGAACTTGAAGATGACATCAAGAATGACTAAAAAAACTCCTCTCCTCAGACTGAAGGGGGAGGGGAGCTTTAAAGATTCTCATTAGATATAAAGATACAACAATGATTATGACAGATTTTAAAGACAAAATTAAAGCTCTTGCCGAGCGCAACCGCAAGGCAACGACAGATGCCGAGCGTGCAGCCGTGGCTGCTGAGATGAAGGCTCTGAGAAGTGAGAATGAACAGGCTTTTACTGAAGCTTTGGAGTCGCTTATCAATACTACCGCAGCCGACATTCAGGAGCAGCGCATGGCTGAGCGTCTCGGCGAAATCACCAAGATGGTGTCTATGGCTTACATTGCCAAGACTTATTTCAACAAGTCGCGCTCATGGCTCGCACAGAAGCTCAACGGCAACATTGTCAACGGCAAGCCTTCGCAGTTTACCGACGATGAAATCAAGACATTGCGATTTGCCCTCAACGATATGTCAAGCAAGCTCAGCTCTATGAGCGTCGCTTTATAGCGATAGTTTTTTATCACACCGTTAGCCTTCGATGCCGCAAGCATCGGGGCTTTTTCATTTGCGCATCTCCGCGAAATTGATTAACTTTGCAGCATCGAAATTTTAAAACAATTTTTAATTCGCTTATGGCTGGCGGCTGTGAAGTCCCCGGCTATTTTTTGTTTATATCCATTTTTCTGGCTATCTTTGCACCAGCGAATTAAAAATATCAATAGCCATGACATACAACTCCATTCAGATTGAAATCGGCGAGTTCATTCTTGCCTTCCTTCAGCAACACTCCAACCATGCCGAACGCTCCGAACTCCAGCAGGCTCTATACGACCGCTTTGGCTGGAATTCCTCCGAACCGGACTATATGCTACAGTCGCTCGCTACAGACTGGCATTTCATCGAGCCGTGGGGCACTACGCAACTGAAGCTTACCAACGAAGGCGATAAAGCTGCACGGCGCGGACTTGCAAAAACTATGCGGCGCAACTCATGGTGGCACCGCACAATGACATACAAGAAAATTGCCGAACTTTTAATCACATGCAGCACGCTTATCGGCGTATTGGCTTCTTTGATTACATGGCTCACAACACGTTGAGCAAAACAGATAGACAATAGGCTACCGCAAGCATTGCCACTTTCAACAATAGCTTGGAGTGGTCGTGCTCCAGACGCTCCACGCGCTCCTGCAACTTTCTGATAATTTCGTCTGTTTCCATAACTTTATTCTTTTTTCTCCGCAAAGTTACCCTTTTCCACTACCATTCCACAACTTTTTTCAAACTTTTTCCCCTTTTTCCTTGCACGTCTCAATCTTTATACCTACCTTTGCCATCGCTACAAATCTCATGCGGAGCACTCCGCATAAAGTGTGGAGATGCAGTCAAGATATACGGCGGTTCG
>ERZ808270.605-NODE-605-length-19637-cov-22.131396_pt1 | contig 19637 bp, 15 predicted proteins | sample MGYA00521082_ERZ808270 | MGnify/ENA primary metagenome ERZ808270 (study PRJEB31516, sample SAMN03275594) | gut metagenome | biome: mammalia-associated habitat; material: feces | host: Papio cynocephalus | place: Kenya | collected 2012-07-27 ... | reverse complement strand
CAGGTTTCGCTATGTTCTGCTCTGGTTCTGTTCAGGAGGTTATGGACCTCTCTGCTGTTCCTCACTTGGCAACATTGGAGACTTCCGTTCCTTTCATCAACTTCTTCGATGGTTTCCGTACATCTCACGAGTACCACAAGATCGAGGAGATGGATATGGAGGATATTCGCCCTTTGGTTAAGCCAGAGCTCATCAAGAAGTTCCGCGACCGTGCTTTGACTCCAGAGCGCCCTGTAACTCGTGGTACTGCTGAGAACCCAGAGACATTCTTCACACACCGTGAGGCTTGCAACGAATACTACGATAAGATTCCTGAGGTAGTAGAGAAGTACTGCCAGGAGATGACTAAGATCACAGGTCGTGAGTATCACCTCTTCAACTACTATGGTGCTGAGGATGCTGAGAACATCATCATCTTGATGGGTTCTGCCACAGAGCCAGCTCGTGAGGCTATCGACTACCTCAACAAGCAGGGCAAGAAGGTTGGTATGGTTGCCGTACACTTGTATCGTCCATTCTCTATCGACTTCTTGAAGAAGACTATCCCAGCTACAGTTAAGCGTATCGCTGTTCTCGACCGTACCAAGGAGCCAGGTGCAGAGGGTGAGCCTTTGTATCTCGACGTGAAGTCTGCTCTCTACGACGACGAGCGCAAGCCATTGATCGTAGGTGGTCGTTATGGTCTCGGTTCTTCTGATACAACTCCAGCTAAGATCGTTGCTGTATTCAAGAACCTCGAGTTGCCACAGCCTAAGAACCACTTCACTGTTGGTATCGTAGATGACGTTACATTCACTTCTCTCCCAGAAGAGGAGGAAATTCCAATGGGTGGCGATGACTTGTTCGAGGCTAAGTTCTATGGATTGGGTGCTGATGGTACCGTAGGTGCAAACAAGAACTCTGTTCAGATTATCGGTAACAATACCAACAAGTATTGCCAGGCATACTTCTCTTACGACTCTAAGAAGTCTGGTGGTTTCACCTGCTCTCACTTGCGTTTCGGCGACAGCCCTATCCACAGCGCATACCAGGTAAATACTCCTAACTTCGTAGCTTGCCACGTACAGGCATACCTCCACATGTATGATGTTACTCGTGGTCTCCGTAAGAACGGTACCTTCTTGTTGAACACTATCTTCGATGGCGAGGAGTTGGTTAACTTCATCCCTAACAAGGTAAAGCGTTACTTCGCTCAGAACAATATCAAGGTTTACTATATCAACGCAACTAAGATTGCCCAGGAGATTGGTTTGGGTAACCGTACCAACACTATCCTCCAGTCTGCATTCTTCCGCATCACAGAGGTTATTCCTTTGGATCTCGCCGTAGAACAGATGAAGGCATTCATCGTGAAGTCTTACTCTAAGAAGGGTCAGGATGTCGTTGACAAGAACTTCGGCGCCGTAGACCGTGGTGGTGAGTACAAGGAGTTGACTGTAGACCCTGCTTGGGCTAACCTCGCCGACGAGGCTAAGAAGGAAGACGATGCTCCAGCATTCGTTAAGGAGTTGGTTCGCCCTATCAACGGACAGGCAGGTGACCTCTTGAAGGTATCTGACTTCGTTAAGCACAACACTGTAGACGGCACATGGGAGAACGGTACAGCAGCATTCGAGAAGCGTGGTGTTGAGGCATTCGTTCCTGTATGGAATGTTGAGAACTGTATCCAGTGTAACAAGTGTTCATTCGTTTGTCCTCACGCAGCTATCCGTCCATTCGTATTGACCGACGAGGAGTTGGCAGGCATCGATGGCCTCGCTACTCATGACGTGAAGGCTCCTAAGGCTTTGGCTGGTATGCACTTCCGCATCGAGACTTCAGTACTCGACTGTCTTGGTTGTGGTAACTGTGCTGACGTCTGCCCAGGTAAGAAGGGTGAGAAGGCTTTGACCATGGTTCCATTCAACGTAGACGCTGAGGATATGGTTAAGGAAGCACAGAACTGGGAGTACCTCGTACACAAGGTAGCTTCTAAGCAGGATCTCGTTGACATCAAGCAGAGCCCTAAGAACTCTCAGTTCGCTCAGCCATTGTTCGAGTTCTCTGGTGCATGCTCTGGTTGTGGTGAGACTCCATACGTTAAGTTGATTTCTCAGCTCTTCGGTGATCGTCAGATGATTGCTAACGCTACTGGTTGTTCTTCTATCTACTCAGCTTCTATCCCATCTACTCCATATACAAAGAACGCCAAGGGTCAGGGTCCTGCATTCGACAACTCTTTGTTCGAGGACTTCTGCGAGTTCGGTCTCGGTATGGTATTGGGTAACAAGAAGATGAAGGAGCGCATCGTTCACTTGCTCGAAGAGGGTAAGGCTCAGGAGGGTATCCCAGCTGAGTTCGTAGCTGCTGCTGATAAGTGGATTGCCAACAAGGATGATTCTGAGGGTTCTAAGGAGGCTGCTGCCGAGTTGAAGCCTATCATCGCTGCTGGTGCAGAGAAGGGTTGCCCTATCTGCCAGGAGTTGAAGACTTTGGATCACTACCTCGTTAAGCGTTCACAGTGGATCATCGGTGGTGATGGTGCTTCTTACGATATTGGTTACGGTGGTCTCGACCACGTATTGGCTTCTGGTGAGGATGTCAACATCTTGGTACTCGATACTGAGGTTTACTCTAACACAGGTGGTCAGTCTTCTAAGTCTACTCCACTCGGTGCTATCGCACAGTTCGCTGCCCAGGGTAAGCGTATCCGCAAGAAGGACCTCGGTTTGATGCAGACCACATATGGTTACATCTACGTAGCTCAGGTTGCTATGGGTGCCGACAATGCACAGACATTGAAGGCTATCCGCGAGGCTGAGGCTTACCACGGACCATCACTTATCATCGCTTACGCACCATGTATCAACCACGGTTTGAAGCGTAAGGGCGGTATGGGTCGCTCACAGCACGAGGAAGAGTTGGCTGTAGAGTGCGGTTACTGGCACTTGTGGCGTTACAATCCAGAGTTGGCTGAGCAGGGCAAGAACCCATTCTCACTCGACTCTAAGGCTCCTAAGTGGGAGAACTTCCGCGACTTCTTGCTCGGTGAGGTTCGTTACCTCTCTGTACAGAAGGCATATCCTAAGGAGGCTGATGAGCTCTTCACTCAGGCAGAGAAGATGGCTAAGCTCCGTTACCAGACTTACGTTCGTAAGAGCCAGGAGGACTGGAGCGAGCAGATTTAATCTTGGGGTCGCATAAAGATTAAGCATATAATTTAAGGAGCCTTGGCTGCATTTTTGCAACCAAGGCTCTTTTTTTGATAAATTTCCTACTCTATCCGCATTTTTTTTAGTATCTTTGCAACAAATTTCACAAAAGTGAGTTATTAATAATAACAAGAAGACTTATATAAACAGAAAATATAAGAAGATAATAAAAATGAAGAAACAATTCATCCTTGCACTAGTATGGGCTTTAGCTACACCTCCAGCCTTGGCTCAGTCATCCAGCATGACTGACAGTCAGGTCATGCAATTTGTTGTAAAAGAGCATAACCGTGGAACCTCCAATGCACAGATTGTAACCAAGCTGATGCAACAAGGTGTAGATATCTCCCAAATTCGTCGCGTACGCAACCAATACGAGCGCCAAATGAAACAGGGAGAATTAGAAGGTTCTAACACAGAACTAACAGCCAAAGGTGCTTCACGACTTCGTGCTAACAACGGCAAAACACGAAATGACTATGGTAAGGGAGCACAGGAAGCCACCAACTATAGCAACTATCGAGTTCAGGCACAGAAAGACAACACTTACAGACATACATACGATGCCAGTGACGAGGAGTTCGTTGACTTCTCAAATGAGATGAATGGCATCATTCCAGACTCCACTTTGATGCTCAAACAACTGTTGGCAGAAAAAGAGCAGGAACGCAAAAAGGTCTTTGGACGTGACATCTTTAATAACAAAGAACTCACATTCGAACCAAACATGAACATCGCGACACCTCAGAATTACCGTCTGGGACCTGGCGATGCAGTCATTATAGACATCTATGGAGCTTCCCAAAAGACAATTCAGAGCACAGTATCTCCCGACGGAGAAGTTACCATCGAAGGATACGGACCAGTAAGTGTGTCTGGTCTTACCGTAGCCCAAGCAAACGCAAGACTACATAATACTTTGGGAAGTCGTTATCGTTCAAGCAGGGTAAAGCTCACCGTTGGTCAGACCAAGACCATCATGGTTAATGTGATGGGTGAGGTCAAGGCACCAGGTACTTACACCCTATCCGCCTTTGCGACTGTATTCCATGCACTTTACATGGCTGGTGGTACCAATGACCTAGGTACTCTTCGTAACATCAAGGTGTATCGCAACAACAGACTCATAACCGTTGTCGACATCTACGACTATATTTTGAATGGTAAGTTAACAGGCAACGTACGACTTGCAGACAACGATGTCATCGTAGTAGGTCCTTACGATTGCCTCGTAACCATCGGAGGCAAGGTTAAGCGTCCGATGATTTATGAGATGAAGAAGAACGAGAGTATCAATTCTCTTCTCAAATACTCTGGTGGTTTCACAGGTGACGCATATAAGAAGTCCGTTCGAGTAAACCGAAAGACAGGTCGTGAAAAGGCTGTTTATAATGTGGAGGAATTTGATTTCGCCAGCTTCCGCATCGATGATGGCGACTCAGTAAGCGTAGACTCCATCCTTCCACGCTACGCCAATACGGTGGAGGTGAAAGGAGCCGTGTTCCGTCCAGGCATGTACAACCTTGGCGAGCAAGTAAACAGTGTGCGCACCCTCGTAGAACATGCAGAAGGTCTGACTGAGGACGCATTCACCAACCGTGCCGTCATGCACAGAATGAAAGCCGATCGTTCTCTAGAAGTAATCAGCGTGGACATAGCCGGAATTATGAATGGTAGAGTCCCAGACATGCCATTAAAAGAAAATGACGTACTCTTCATCCCTACCCGACAGGACAAGATGCAGGAGCGCACCATAACGATACGTGGCGAAGTACAATATCCTGGTACCTACAAGTATGCCGACAATGAGACCATAGAGGACTTCGTACTTCAGGCAGGTGGTTTAACTGATAAAGCCTCCATGGTCAATGTGATGGTAAGTCGTCGTGTGAGCGATGCAAAGGCTCTAAAGCCAGACAGCATCATCGCCAAGACCTACAATTTGTCCTTGAAGGATGGTTTTGTAGTGGATGGCACTCCTGGGTTCGTTCTGATGCCATACGACGAGGTGAGCATCCGTAAAAGTCCAGCCTATTTCGAGCAGCAAAATGTATCAGTAGAGGGAGAAGTCATGTTTGGAGGTGTTTACACACTCAGCATGAACAACTCTCGCCTCAGCGACCTTTTCAAGAAAGCAGGAGGCGCCAACAGTCAGGCTTACATCAAAGGCGCACGCCTGATTCGTAAGGCTAATGAGGCGGAGAAGACTCGTATGGCTGCTGTCCTCAAGATGCAGCAAGAGCAGCAGCAGAAGAACCTACTCCAGTTAGCAGCCAGCAGCAACAATGCCAGCGCTATCACACAACAAGCAAAGGAGGCACAGAACGTAGACTTGGCAAAGTTCAATGTTCCTAACGAATATCCAGTAGGTATCGATTTGGAAGAAGCTCTGAAGAATCCAGGCTGTGATGCCGACATCGTTTTGCGAGAGGGCGATCGTCTTGTCGTACCTCAGTACAACGGAACCGTTAAGATCAATGGCGCTGTCATGTACGCCAATACTGTGGCATACGAGAAGGGCAAGAGTGTAAGCTATTATATCGACCAGGCAGGTGGATTTGCCAGCGATGCCCAGAAGAACAAGGCATACATCATCTACATGAATGGCAAGGTGGCAAAGGTTGGTCATGGAGCCAAGGTGCAGCCTGGATGTGAGATAGTTATCCCAGCCAAACTGAAGCGAAAGATGAGTATGGCTGAGACCATGAGTCTCGGAACAAGTATGAGTAGCATCGCCGCCATGATTGCAACGATAGCCAACTTGAGTAAGTAACAGAAGTAATGTAGTAGAGGCTTTTGTCTCTACTACAAACAAAGAGAAAATCAACTTTGGAATTTATATGTTAGACACTATTAAGATAGCTAATTTTGGCCCGATTGCCAATTTGGACATCAAGTTAGGCGACTTGACAATATTGATAGGTCCGCAAGCTAGTGGTAAGACATTGTTCTTGCAACTACTAAAACTTGTAGTAGACCAAGAGCAAATTGTCTCAAACTTGACAAGATATAATTATGTCACAGAGAATAATGTAGACAATATTCTTAATTGTTATATGGGAGAAGGCTTATCTAGACTTTGGAATACAGAAACTCGCGTCATGATGAATGGCCAAGAATTCCAAAGAGAAAGCATATCAAATGATTCTTACAATTCTCCATGTGAGAAGGTATTCTATATACCTGCTCAGCGCATATTAAGTATAGCAGATGGAAGACCCAAGAATTTTATGGAGTTTGACATCTCAACGCCTTATGTTTTACGTCAATTCAGCGAAACATTACGTTTGTCTTTCCAAAAAGGGATGGCACACGACCAAATTCTTTTTCCATTAAGAGAGAAAACGTCAGACAGCATCAACGCTTCTTTCAATGAAAACATCTTCCACGATGGTAAAGTCATTGTAGACGAACGAACAGGACAGAAGAAGATGCGTATGGAAATAGAAGGAGTAAGCCTTCCGTTCATGACCTGGAGTGCTGGTCAAAAAGAATTTATGCCCTTGCTTATGGCATTTTACTGTTTGAAAGACAACCAAAAAGTTTCTTCATACAAGTATGTAGTGATAGAGGAGCCAGAAATGGGGTTACACCCGAATGCAATCCAAACGGTATTGTTAGAAGTTATAGCATTGATGAATGAAGGATATAAAGTCATTATCTCCACTCATTCATCTGTGTTACTAGATTTTGCGTGGACCAACACCCTTCTGAAATCTTTACCAGAAGCTGAGTATATGGAGGCTTTAAAGCAATTGCTTGGAGAAATTCAAGAAAGCTTATATTCTAACCTAAGAAAAAAGGACATCAAGACCTACTATTTTTCCCGTCAAGATGACAACCACGTGTATACAAGAGATATTAGTGAACTTGATGTATCTTCAGATGACTCAGCAATATCAGAATGGGGAGGAATAAGCCAATTCTCTTCACTAGCATCAGAAATTGTATCGAAATATTTGGCAAACAATGGAGAAGAATAACTTTAGAGAGGCAATAGAATCTACAAAAGAAATTCGTAGTTTTTATCGAGAAGGACTCAAAGCATTAGGCTCTAGCGCTTCCAAGATACATGTTTCCAATCCGAAACAAATAGACGGAAGTATCGACATCGATGCTGCTAGCATAAAAAAGTATCCCCATGATAATCGTTGGGATTATGCAATAGGCTATTCAAACAGGGTCTTTTACGTAGAGATACACCCTGCATATACTGCGGAAGTAGTAAAAATGATAGCAAAACTACAATGGCTAAAAAAGTGGCTTAAGCAAAATGCCATCAAGTTAGGTCAAATAGAAAAAGGCACACCACCTTACTCATGGATTCAATCAGGAAAAGGTGGTATACTACCAGGCTCTAGACAAGCAAAAATGGCAGCCATTTATGGGCTAAAGCCTATGAAACAACTAATTTTAAAATAGAAGTATGGATTTGAAAACATTAATAGAGGCACAGATGGAACTGATGGGCAACGACCACCCATCTGGAGCTTGCAGTGCTCATGGCGATACTCGAAAAGAGGCAATCAAGCAAGCCATCGAATACCTGCAAAAAGAATATAATACGAACGACAAGGACGAGCCATCAGAGTATGGTTACCGCGTCAATGTAGAGATATTCAAGAAAGGAAAGCCAAGATTTTAAGGGGAGAACAAAAAACAACACATAAAGTTTGTGCATCCCAAAGAAAATTTGTACTTTTGCAAAACTAAAAAATAGAATAATAATGGAAAGTAAAAACGAAAACATAAAACAGATAGACGTTGTTGCCATAGGTAAAGCAATGTGGCTGCATAAGAAATTATACTATATTATTTTACCTATCGTCATAGTAGTTTCCAGTTTAATCATTATCAGTGTTCCTAGAACATATACAAGTACTGCAAAACTTGCCCCTGAGCTATCTAGCTACAATTCAAGTTCTTTGGGGGACATAGCATCTTCATTTGGCTTTGATTTAGGGGGCAACTCAACGAATGGTGATGCCATTTTTCCTGAATTATACCCAGAGTTGATCGCTTCAAACGACTTTTTAGTAAGCATGTTTGATGTACATGTTAAATCCAATGACAATAAAATCAACACAACATATTTCGATTACCTTGCAACCATGCAACAGCAACCATGGTGGACCAAGATGCTAGGCTACACAAAATCTTTGTTTTCAAAAAAGAATACAAATGCAAAAGAGCCATCGGAAGTCAATCCTTTTAAGCTTAGCAAAAGACAAGATCTAGTCGCAAAGATAATTGCTAAAAATGTGAATTGTGTTGTAGATAAAAAAAATTACGTCATCTCTATTTCTGTGACGGATCAGGATCCTTTGATCTGCGCAACTATTGCAGATACAGTTCAAGCACGTCTACAACAATTTATCACAAACTACCGCACAAAAAAATCAAAGAATGACTTACAATACTACCAAAAATTATGTCAAGAGGCAAAGGCCAAGTATGAAAAAGTAAGACAGACGTATGGTAGCTATGCAGATGCTAACCAAGAAGTTTTATTGGAGAGCTATAAGCTGAAAGAAAATGATTTGGAAAATGAGATGCAATTATTGTATAATAATTACACAACATTGCAAGCGCAAGTACAGCAAGCACAAGCCAAACTGTTGATGCAAACGCCAGCATTTACCACATTGCAAAGTGCATCAGTTCCACTAAAGCCAGTTGGTCCAAAAAGAATGATATTCGTAGCAGGAATGACTTTCTTGGCATTTTTGATGATAACGATATTTTCAATAAGAAAAATTATATTTAGAGAATAAAAAAATAAGAAACATGGCTCTTACAGAAAAGACAGAAGAAATGAATAATATGCGTTCTAGACGAATAGCATCTAATACGATGTTGCTTTTCGCCAGAATGCTTATTATTACATTTGTAAATCTTTATACGGTTCGCTGGGTTCTTGCAGGTTTGGGTACAGAAGGATATGGCATTTACAACGCTGTTGCTGGCGTTGTCACTGCTAGTTCCTGCATAAGCAGTGTTTTAGCAATGTCAACCCAACGTTTTTATTCCTATTATATAGGAAAGGGCAATTCGAATAAACTGAAAGAAATCTTTTCCGTAAGTGTAAATATCACCCTTTTGCTATCCATAGCAATTGTAATTCTATTTGAAACTTTAGGTCCATGGTTTATTAAGAATCAACTCATTATTCCTGCAGAACGTCTTTCTGCAGCTATGAGTATTTTTCATTTTTCATTGGTATCTTTCATCTGTACACTGATACAGATTCCTTTTATTGGAGCTGTATTCTCCAATGAAAACATGAATATATATATGATTATATCAACGATAGATTGCATTATAAAATTCATCATTGCCTATATGATAGGTCAATCTCCTATCGACAGTCTTGTATTTTATGGCTTTGCCATGATGATTGAATCTATTGTTGTCTTGGTGTGCTATGTCTGCATCTCAACCAAAAAATATGCTGAATGCAGATACAAGAAAGTGACGGAAAAAAGCCTATATAAAGAGATTATGTCTTTTTCAGGATGGACCCTGTATGCCACAACATCCTCTATGGGCATGATCCAAGGCAGCATCGTACTATTAAATATATTTTTTGGTCCACTGGTCAATGCAGCTTTCAATATTGCAAATCAAGTCTACAATGCACTCATTACTTTAAGTAATAGCATAAACATGGCTGTAAGACCAGCGATGATAAAAGCTTATTCGCATAAAGAAGAAAAATATCTTGGCACTTTATTCTATGCCAGCAATAAAGCCCTATATTTCTTGATGATAATAGTTGCCATTCCAGTTATATTTGAAGCTGAAACTATCTTGCGATGGTGGTTGGGAAATATTACAAGCTATATGGTAGTCTTTACACGCCTTTACATCGTATTTACGGTTCTTTTATGCTTGCATAATCCTATCACAACTATAATCCAAGCGAGTGGTTCAATCAAGAAATATACGATTTATGTAGAAAGTATCACCATATTGAACATACCGATTTGTTGGATATTATTTAAATTAGGATTTCCACCATTTGTTCTATTCGTGGTCATGATATTGCTTTGTATATTTGCACATGTGATGCGCTTGATACATCTAAAAGCTGCATCTGCGAGTTTCAGTTATAAGAAATATGCAATATCATTCGTTGCTCCAAGTATTATCATTACTCTAGTTACAACTATTAGTGCTGGAATCATATACTTGCAAATGAGCGAATCATTGGAAAGGACATTACTTATATTTACCATTTCCCCTATCGTTACTATATTAGCTATATATCGTATAGGAATAGATACAAGAGAAAAAAATATGATAAAAAACATCGTCAAGCAAAAATTACATATATAAAATGGGTTATCTTATATTTTTAATATTCGTCATTACAATAATCTTAGCGTTCTTGCAAGATTACCTTAAGCAATATAGGGCTATACTATATTGCTTATTGGCGCTTATATTGATTCTGACAGCAGGATTCCGTGAAATCGGTGTTGATCCAGACTCGACCAATTATGAGTATACCTATTTAAATTGCTATTCAGACAAAGCATTAGATAACGTAGAATATTCATACATATTTCTGTCTCAGCTGCTTAATTTCTTTACAAAAGATGCGCATGCCATATTCTTGCTATATGCAATTCTAGGTGTATCTACCAAGTTTTTAGCCCTGCGCAAGTTGTCAGACTTGTATTTTATCCCTATCATTGTATATATAGGATATTATTTTACAGTACATGAATGCATGCAAATTAGAACAGGTGTACTCTCTGGCCTATTTCTCTTTGTTGTAAAATATTTGGGTGATGGAGATAGGAAAAAGGCGTTAATATGTTTACTTGCCGGATTAGTATTCCATTACTCAGCATTGCTCATTCTCCCCTTCTTCCTTGTAAAAAACAAACCTATCGGGAAAAAAGGAAAAATATTTTGGAGTGCTATCATTCCAGCAGCCTATGTCATTGCCCTTATGGGCGTATCATTTATGCTCAATACGTTTGAAATACCATATATTGGAAGCAAAGTAGCTGCATATCAGTCAGCGCAAGAGAAAGGTGTCATTATTAGCTCCATTAACATTTTTAGTCCTCGCGACTTGATGTCCATATGCATCTACTATTACCTGCTCATATTCTATGACACACTGGCAACATGTAACAAATATTTTCCTCTCATGATGAAATTCTTTGGTGTAGGACTTTTTGTGTACGTCTCTATGTCGTTTTTCCCAGTGTTGGCACAAAGAACATATATGTTATTAAGTACAGTAACCATTGTACTCATATCAAACATATATTACACTATCAAGCAAAAGTGGGCAGGACTCTTGTTAGTAGCGTGTATCTCACTATTATATCTCAACTACTCGTTAGCAAATATCGAGTTCTACCTATTATGGAAAGTTTAAATATTATCTATTATGGAATGGATTAAAAGACTTCTAAGAGGAACAGGCAAGCTGTTCTCTGGTATAGTGCCCGAGGATGGGATTTCACTGCGACGCCTATATTCTCACTTTTATACAGGTACTAAAATAGGAAAATTTGCCGCATTTGGAAAAGGCTCAGTCATATACTATAAGCCGAAACATCTGCACGGACTTAGATTCATAAAAGTAGGCAATAAGACTACATTTGATGAAGGACTGCAACTTACCGCATGGCATCAAGATGGCAAGGATTCTCCCATTATCATAATAGGCAATCACTGCATTTTTAGAAAAGATACCCACATAACTGGGACAAATCAAATTTTAATTGGTGACTATGTTCTGACAGGTACAAATATTCTGATATCAGATAACGCTCATGGAAAAAGTAGCATTGCAGACATGAAGCAATCGCCTATAGAAAGGCCTATGTTTTCAAAAGGAAAAACCATCATTGGCAACAACGTGTGGATTGGTAACAATGCATGTATCTTAGCTGGCGTTACTATTGGTGACGGAGCAATCATTGGGGCAAACGCTGTAGTAACCAAAGATGTTCCGGCATGCCATATTGCAGTTGGAGCACCCGCAAAAATTATTGCCCCAAAAGAATAATTATTTAAAAGCATAAGAAGTTACGAACATAAAATAGCAAAAAAAATAATGGAAGCAAGAGTTATAGCATATTATTTACCTCAGTTTCATCCTATTCCTGAGAACGACAAAGTTTGGGGACCTGGATTTACAGAATGGACCAATGTGGCGAAAGCGCGCCCTGTATTCCATGGTCATTATCAGCCAAGAATACCTGCCGACTTGGGATTCTACGATCTCCGCCTTCCTGAAACACGTGAGCAACAAGCCCAACTAGCACGTGAAGCTGGAATAGAAGGATTCTGCTACTGGCACTACTGGATGGGTAATGGCAAACGCCTGTTGCAACGTCCTTTCGACGAGGTTCTCAATTCCGGAAAGCCTGACTTTCCATTTTGTCTGGCATGGGCGAACCATGATTGGAAAACTGGTACTTGGCAGAATAAGGGAGGCAACCAAATGATTTGCGAACAATTATATCCTGGAGATGAAGACTACATTGCACATTTCAACTATGTGCTAAAGGCATTCAAAGACCATCGCTATATTACCGTAGATGGCAAGCCGTTATTTTTGATATTCGACCCTTATCATTTCAAGGACGTTCGCCATTTCATGGAACTTTGGAGAAAGATGGCTGCAGAGAATGGTCTAAAAGGCATTTTCTTCGTTGCTATGTGCGCATCAACCACAACCGTAAAAAGGAATGAAGATGGAACAATCAGTCGTGTCATTCCTAACTTAAAGAGCAGTGCCGACATCTACAATTCATTTTTGGAGCTTGGTTTTGATGGCATTAATCCGATGGGTAAAGGTAGAGCTGAGATGATGTACCAAGGCAAATACCTACGTATCATTCGAAAGGCTATACAGAAAGCATTACCTTTTATGCCTGCCCTAAAATATGATTATCCAAAGGTTATGAAGCATTTCTATTCACCTGAAGATAATTGGGACAATGTGTTCCCTACACTTTTCCCACAATGGGACAGAACACCAAGGGCTGGCAAGCACGAGGGGATCTATGTGAATAGTACCCCAGAAAACTTTGAACACCACATAGAAGATGCCCTGCAGCTTATTAAAAACAAACCAGCCGAAAGGAGAATTCTCTTTCTTCGCTCTTGGAACGAATGGGGCGAAGGCAACTATGTGGAGCCCGACACTAAATATGGTCATGGTTTTTTGGACGCCATCAGAAATAAAATTAAAAAATAACGAAAATTAGACAATATGGAAGTAAAAATAATACCGACAGGAGGACTTTGCAATCGCTTGCGAGCCATAGCCACAGGTTTGGCTGTGGCTAAGAGTTATCATTGCCCTTCTATCATTTACTGGAACAATAGTCTAGGACTAAAAGCAAACTTCAACGAGCTATTCAAACCAATCTCTCAGCAAGATGTAAAATTGATAGAGAATCAAAAATGGCTCTATCAAATCAATGGCAACCAAGACTACTTGCTAAGATGGCCTATTCTGAAAGTACTATTCGAGCAAACTGTATTCAATTTCAGTATCTATCGCGACGGTGAAGTTTACAGCATACTGAAGAAGAACTATGCTCACTCTTTACTTTTGATTTCGTGCTATCCTATGTGCAAGAATTATGACATCCAAGGGATGTTCATCCCACAAGATGATATTCAACAGAGAATAGACAAAGTAGTTAGCAGATTTTCTGCAAGAACCATTGGGGTGCATATTCGCAGGACCGACAACAAAGTATCTATACAAGCATCGCCTCTAGAAAACTTCACTCAAATGATGGATAAAGAAATTGATGAGGATGCTAGCACAAAATTCTATGTAGCTAGCGATGATGACAGAGTGAAAGAGACTTTAAAGTCAAAATATCCTACACGTATCATTACGCTCATGGATGACACCGACCGTAATTCATTGGAAGGAATGAAATTCGCAGTACTAGATTTATTCTGCCTCAGCAAGACCCAAAAAATTATCGGAAGTGTTGGTTCTTCCTATTCACAGATAGCGGCAGAGATTGGGGGCATCAATGTGGAATATGCTAAATAAGAATGAATTATGACAGTTAAAATAAGTGTTATCATACCTACATACGCTCCGAAAGATTACCTTTGGGAGTGCTTGGACAGTTTGGAAAGTCAAACTTTACCCAAAGAGGAGTTTGAGGTTATACTAGTGCTCAATGGGGAAAGAGAACCATACGAGTCGCTTATCAGACAACATTTACACAAGTATACCTTCACTAGCAGAATACTATATTCTTCGACAAATGGTGTGTCGAGAGCAAGAAATTTAGGGATGGAGAAAGCTTTAGGTAGTTATATTAGCTTCATAGACGATGATGACTGGGTATCGCAAAATTATTTGGAAGGACTCCTTAAAGAAGCATGCCCAGATGGTATAGTGGAGGCTAATGTAAAAGATGTGGACGAAGAAACTAAAAAGGAAAGCGAGCAACATTTTCTAAGCCGTGCATACAAAAGATACCAGCCAGAGAAAGAAAATAGCCTGTTTGCCAACCGCAGTTTTTTCTCTTCAGCTTGTTGCAAGCTTCTACCTATGAAATGCATTCAAGGGCAGCAATTTGACACCCATATCAAACGTGGAGAGGACTCCATTTTCATGTATGGCATCTCATGGAAAGTAAAACATATAAAAGTTGCAGCACCTAACTGTGTATATTATGTCAGAAAGAGACACAATTCGGCAGGTAGACGCAGCATAAGTTTCGCGACAAAAACATTCGAGTTTCTCTCGCAGAGTTCAAAATATACATGTATGTACCTCAAGCACATCCGGCACAATGATTTTAAATTTTATCTGAGCAGAATTGCAGGTACTTTTTACAATAAAATGATACTGCATTAATCAAAAGAAAGGGCATCTTTTATTTTACTAAAAAGATGTCCTTCTTTTTTTGATATATTTTTACCCAGTCAAACTCTGTCTCATATATAGCATTCGTATCAGGAGCATGCCAATTACCATATCCGACACTTTGATTTAAGATGACAAAGAAAGACCGATCGAATGTCCATTGTCCTTCTTCTAATTTAATAGAATCATTGAGTTTTGGATAACATCCTGTAATTTTGCCATCAATGTAAGTCGTCAAAGAACTCGGAGTCCACTCTAAACCATAAACATGCCATTGATTACGTTCTATTTTTTTTGTCATAAAAGAAAAATTTTGATCATTTTTTTTCAATATAGCAGAACGATGCGAATGAATAGTTTGACGAGCAACACCTTCGTCTCCAAAATATTCAATTAAATCCATTTCTGCATAGCGATAAGGATTTCCTGGATTCTCTGGTCTAAGCCATGCAGCAGGAAAATTACCTTTTTTCAGATTGGTTCTCATCCTCACCTCAATCTTACCATATTTAAAAGCAAACTTATTCTTGGTGTAAACCGCCCCAGCCAACATCTTTGCTGTATCAGATGAATTTGTATTAGGAATAGCTCGACATACCAACTTGCCATTTCTTACAAACACTACATTCCTAGAATCAGAATTCCACTTCGCCCATAAATTCTTTGCTCTTGGCGCACGACTCCAAATAGCAGAATTTGGTTGCGAGCCATCGGGTAAGTTGAACTCTTCCTTAAAGACAAGCTTATACTTAGCCCCTTTCTTTCCTTTAGCTTGCATTTGGAAAGTATCACCCGACAAGATGGCAATCAATAATATCATCAAAAGAATAATATTTTTTCTCATATAGTATATATTCCGTCTTTATTTATACATTCAGTATATTTCAAAAGAATATCAACTTATTTCTCTATCCACTCTTCTATCGTTCCTGTCTCCGAGGAGAAGTTGACTCCTATCTGATGTATCTTCCGAGAATCGGTGGCATACTCCCTCGCATAACCTCGCTCCTCTATCTGCTGCAAGGCTGCTTCTGCCGAACCATCTAGCTTGAACTCAAAGATGTAAACATCATTCGGGGTTTCATAGATGCAGTCAGCCCTACCCTGACTCGTCTCCTTCTCTCGATACAGGAGATAACAACTCAACATACGAAGCAACAGATAAAAAGTATATCCGAAATATCGCTCATATTCTTTCTCACTGCTGTTTCGGCGTACACTGTAAGGTATACTTGCCAAAAATGCAGTCAGGGAATCCATGAACTCCTGAAGCTTGCCTAGTTTCAACTGATGAACTGATTCCAAAAGCCAACTGGCAGAATCTTTCTTTGTTTTAAGATAATCGTTGGCGATTAATGTCAACAACCCCTCACGTACTTCATTGTTAGGAATATCAAGTTTAAATGACTCGGTATCTGGATCGTAATCCTTGATGGTGAAATAGCCACTCTGATAAATCATAGGCAGAGGTTTCTCTACGTCTGCCTTGTAATCATCAAACTGAGGCACACCATAATACTTACCCACCAGCTCATCCAGGTTTTCGTTAAACTTAGAGAGCAACCGAATGAGGTAAGTCGGAGTGCCACTCTTGAACCAATAACCTCCTAACCGTTTCAGAGCAAATGCATTCAGCACGCTGAAGGGATTGAATATGTCGGTCATGTTTTCACTGAAATGATACCCATCATATTTGTTTTTCAGCCTTTGAAGCATTTCTTTGTATGTACACTTGTATTTTGAGGCAAGCATCGCTATGGGTTCTGCGAAATAATCGGATAGTTCTTGCTTGGTTATGCCGCAGATTGACTCAAAATCACAACTCAAACTGATGTCCGTAGGTTGATTGAATCCACTGAACATACTAATTTGCGAGAATTTGGTGACACCTGTAAGAAACACGAAACGAAGGTCAGCATCCGATCCCTTGAAAGTCGTATAGAAGGACTTCATTATATTGCGATGTTTCTCCTCTAGGGTAATCTTTTCACCATGATGCTCTACCTTAATATCCAAATCAAGAACATCAAGAATCGGCTTATCATATTCGTCTATCAAGACCACACAACCTAGCCCCGTTTGACGATGGGCCACTTTGAGTACTTCAGAAAAACGTAGACCTAAATCCCTATATTTTTTGGTTATGCTATATTGCTTTTCCCATTTGTCAAGATAGGCAGACAGCACCTCTTCCAATGTGCCATCGTTCAAATAGTTACCTGTACTAAAGTCGATATGAAAAACAGGGTATTGCTTCCATTCTTTTTCTAGTTTTTCGATAGCAAGTCCCTTGAATATTTCCTTGTTTCCTAAGAAATATTGTTCCAAGGTTGACACAAGAAGGCTCTTCCCGAATCGTCGTGGACGACCCAAGAAATACACGCTTCCCTTTGCCAACTGGTATACTAAACCAGTCTTGTCGACATAGACAAATCCACCTTTTATTATCTTGTCAAATGTCTGTATTCCTATTGGATATTTCATATGCACCTTATTTTTTTCGCAAAAATAATAAAAAGCAATGAGACAACCAAATTTTCTCGCAATATTATTGCCAAAGTATTTCTTAATTTTATATATATCACCTACGAACCCGCTAAAATAAGTTAAAAACGAGAAAACCTCTCCAAAGAAACAATAATTATATATAACATACGTTTTATTAAGAAATAATAGTAATATATGAACAACGAGGACTTAGTATCAGTAATCATGCCAACCTATAATGCCGGCAAATATCTTGCCGACAGCATCAATAGTATACTCAATCAATCGTATAAGAACTTGGAATTACTGATAACAGACGATGCTTCCACCGATCCTACAACATTGCAATTGCTTAAAGATTTTGCTTTAAAGGACAATCGTATCAATATACTATATTTGAAAGAGAATCATGGCGCAGGGTATGCCCGCAATAAGAGCATAGAACGTGCTAAGGGACGCTACATTGCCTTTTGCGATAGCGACGACAGATGGGTAATTGACAAACTTGAAAAACAAATATCCTTTATGAACGAGAAGAAATGTGCCTTGACTTGCTCTTCCTATATCATATTTGATGGTGTTACACTTCAAGAAGTAGGCTTGAGCGTAGCTCCTAAGCGAATCACCTATAGCATGATGAAGAGAGATAACAAAGTGGGATGTCTCACCGCCATATATGATACCAAGATGTTGGGCAGAAAGTTTTACATGCCAACTATCCGCAAACGTCAAGACTGGGCACTCTTCCTGCAAATCATCAAAGAGTGCAAAGAATGCTATTCCTATCCCAATAAGCCCCTCGCCTATTATTGCATTCGTAAGAATTCCATTTCGAGCAAGAAGATGTCGCTTATGAAATACAACATTGCTGTATATAGGGAAATTTTGGGGTTCAGCGAAGCTAAGGCGCACCTTTACTTTTTCATACTCTTCTTGCCTACATATGGAGCAAAAATATTAAAACGAAAAATTGATAGCTACAAATTTATTCACAAAAGTCGCAACAGAATATAATAAATTATCCAATGCTGCGTTTTTAAATAAAAAATGATAAATATATGAGCAATAGTCAAAAAAAGCAAAATGATATTCCTTCCTATATCAAGTTCAACGATGACATCGCCAATCCACGCTTTATACCTGACGGTATGAACGAAATTGAGCGTAACATCAAAAGAATAGGAGATTTTCTGCTTTCTAGTGTTAGTCTTCTTGTGTTCTCTCCCCTCTTCCTGGCTTGTTACATAGCTGTCAAGAAGGAAGATGGTGGACCTGCTATCTTCAAACAGGAGCGAATAGGAAGATTCGGCAGACCTTTTTACATCTACAAGTTCAGAAGCATGAGAGTAGATGCTGAAAAAGATGGTCCACAGCTCTTTGCTCACAAGAAAGACACACGCATGACTAACGTAGGTGTATTCCTCCGTGATCATCACCTAGATGAGTTGCCACAACTTTGGAACGTATTCAAAGGCGATATGGCTTTTATCGGTCCTCGACCTGAGCGAAAGTTTTATATCGACCAAATCATAGAGCACGACCCTAGATACACATATCTCTACCAGATAAGACCGGGCGTCACATCGTATGCCACTCTCTATAATGGTTACACGGATACTATGGAGAAGATGTTGAGAAGACTGGAGCTCGACCTCTACTATCTAGAACATCGTTCATGGTGGTTTGACGCAAAGATTTTGGTCAAGACCTTCATCAATATTATTTTTGGAAAAAAATTCTAAAGTAATATAATAATGTGGGATGCCCATCATGTTTTATGAGGCATCCCACTTTGTAAAATGCTAAATCTCACTTCATATCTTTGCGCTTACTTTTTATTTGTATCTAACGAATAAAAATATTTTGTAGGATTTTATCTATCATCCCTCATCTTTGCCATTACTGCATCCCAGAAACACTTATCAATCAATTACTTATAAGTTTCATACCAGGGTGATAGATATGATGACGGATGTTTCTATCCATCATCATTTGTGCCTAAGCCCTGCGAAAATTAGAGCCAAGACTTGTCTTATCCTAGAAAAAGTTGACACAGTATAAATCAACTTAAAGGTAAGAAA
>ERZ808270.603-NODE-603-length-19713-cov-28.285838_pt1 | contig 19713 bp, 19 predicted proteins | sample MGYA00521082_ERZ808270 | MGnify/ENA primary metagenome ERZ808270 (study PRJEB31516, sample SAMN03275594) | gut metagenome | biome: mammalia-associated habitat; material: feces | host: Papio cynocephalus | place: Kenya | collected 2012-07-27 ... | reverse complement strand
CATGATTGTAATACGATTTAAATTGTTAATAAATAGAGTTGTGTGGTCGGCGTGCAGTCTTTGTGCGGTGATGTCGACTGACCGCACTTTGCAAGATGTTGTATAATAGGTAGTTATATGCATCTTGTGCGGTGTGCGGTCTATTTCGACATCTTTGCGTCTCTCCGTCGCTTTCCGAGTGCAAAGATAATGCAAACGAGCGCAATGAAAGCTTGCTTTCAAATTGCCGAGTGCAGCTTATCTTATGCAAAGATAATAAAAGGACGAGGGTGATTCCAAACTTTCCCATGCGATTTCATGTGATAACGGAGCATTTTGGGAAAAAATCGAGGTTACGTGGGAAAAGTCGTGGGAAAAAATGAATATTTCTTGAGTAATTCCTAATTAATGGTTGGATTTCCAACTTTTTATTTTGTATTTTCGAAGAATAGTGTTATCTTTGCGTAATAAAAATAAAATGTCAAATAGTGAAAGGCAGAGATTATGGATTTGAGCAGAATATACCCATGTGGTGTCCAAACATTTAGCGACATCATAGAGGAAGGGATGGTTTATGTAGATAAGACAGCCCTAATATATAAGATGGTAAAGAAATACAAGTATGTGTTTCTTAGTCGTCCACGCCGTTTTGGTAAGTCTTTGTTGAGTAGCACACTAGACTCTTATTTCTCAGGCCTAAAAGATTTGTTCAAGGGGCTCGCTATGGAACAATTAGAGAAAGATTGGGTAGAGTATCCTGTGCTCCACTTCGACTTATCTACGTTCAAGAATTGCACTCTTTCACTTTTTCCTGAGAAATTCGACTTGCAGCTTGAAGAGTATGAGAAGAAATATGGAATAACGAATGCCAGGGAGAGTGCGGGCAATCGTTTTACACAGCTCATAGAGCAAGCAGAACTAAAAACAGGTAAGAAAGTAGTCATTATCTTGGATGAATATGATGCTCCTCTTCTTGATGTGCTACATGACAAGGATAGATTGGAGGCTGTCAGAACGGTGATGCAGGAGTTTTATGCTCCTATCAAAGCGAATAGTTCGCATATAAAGTTTGCCTTTATCACTGGTATCACGAAGTTCTCTCAGTTGAGTATATTCAGCACCATCAATAACCTTACCAATATCAGCATGGATCCTGAGTTCTCTGCCATCTGCGGAATCTCAAAGAATGAGTTGGATACAGTCTTGAAAGAAGACATCGAGAGATTGGCTGAGAAAAATCATGTATCTTTTGAAAGGATGCGAGAACTTTTGAGAGAGAACTATGATGGTTATCATTTCTGTGGAGATGGCGAGGATATTTTCAACCCATATAGTTTGGTACGTTGCTTTGCATCGGGAATGATAGACAATTATTGGTATTCTTCGGGTACCTCGTCTTATCTGATTCGGCAGATGCAACACTTCAAGACCGATGTCACGGAACTTGATAATATGTTTGCCTTCTCATCCTCTTTCGACCGACCTACTGAGGAGATGAGTGACGCCCTTCCGCTTCTTTATCAGAGCGGGTATCTTACTATCAAGAGTTACGACCCATTGACCAAAGGCTATTATCTGGGTATTCCTAATCAGGAAGTAAGAGCTGGGTTGATGGAGAATCTCTTGCCTGTTTATTCGGGAGTGAGCGATGGGAAATCTCTTGGCTTTGCTGCACATTTCTACCGTGATTTATTGAATGGTGAAATAGATGCGGCAATGGAGAAGATGAAAGCTTATTTTGCTTCGATTCCTTACCCCGATGGTGGTAAGGATGTATTGGCTGATTTACAGAAGAGTGAGTGCTATTACGAGACGATTCTTTATGTCTTGTTGTCGATGATGAATGTGGCAACCTTTACGCAGGTGAAGAGTTGTAGGGGTAGGGCTGATGCCGTGATGTTTGCTCCGACGGCAATCTTCGTCTTCGAGGTGAAAATCAACAAGCCTGCGAGCGAGGCTCTTGCTCAAATAGATGATAAAGGCTATATGGTTCCTTATCAGGCAGATGAGAGAAAACTCTATAAGATAGGCATCAGCTTCAGTACCAAGACGAGAACGTTGGAGGACTGGGACTTTAAGGAAGTGAAGTAGTTTACTCTAAATTACTTTCGCATAAATTTTGTTCTTTCATTGTTTTTGCTTAAATTTGCACAAAATTAGGAAGAAAGGTGATAATATGGTAAGGAAATTATATCCGATTGGCATCCAAACATTCGAAAGAATCCGTAAGGAAGACAGATTCTATGTCGATAAGACGGAGTATGTGTATCGCATGACGCATACCAGTGACACATATATCTTTCTGAGTCGTCCACGACGATTCGGAAAGTCACTTCTCGTTTCTACTCTTAAGAGTTATTTCGAAGGCAAAAAAGAGTTGTTCGAGGGCTTGGCGATAGAGAAACTGGAGAAGGAATGGACGGAATATCCTGTGTTGCATTTCAGTATGGCTGGTGGAAAACATCAGACCGAAGAAGAACTGAAACTATACTTGGGCTATCAGTTGGAAGACCAAGAAAAAAGATTTGGCATTACAGAGCCGAAGGAGGGCGCAAACAATCGTCTCACCGACTTGATTCAGATGGCACATGAGCAAACTGGCAAGCAGGTGGTCATTCTTATAGATGAGTATGACGCTCCATTGCTGGATGTTGTTCACGATGATGAAAAGTTGAATAGTCTTCGCAACATCATGCGCAATTTCTATAGCCCATTGAAAGATTGCGAGCCATTACTTCGCTTCGTCTTCTTGACAGGCATCACTAAGTTCTCGCAGTTGAGCATTTTCAGCGAGTTGAATAATATCTCCAACATCAGTATGCGCACAGACTATGCTGGTGTATGTGGTATTACCAAGGATGAGTTGCTGGAGCAGATGCCTGAGGATATAGATTGGCTTGCTTCCAACTTATCTTTGTCAAGAGAAGAAACGATACAAAAGTTGAAGGAGCATTATGATGGCTATCATTTCACATGGCCTTCGCAAGACATCTTTAATCCTTTCAGCTTGATAAATTGTTTCTCTGAGGGCAAGTTGGGTGCCTACTGGTTTGCATCAGGCACTCTGACCTTCTTGATAGAGATGATGCGCAAGTTTGATGTCTCTCCGATAGACATCGGCGAGACGGAACTGGCAGATGTGACCGATTTCGATGCACCTACCGAGGAGATGGAGTCGATAGTGCCATTGCTCTATCAGAGCGGTTATGTCACCATCAAGGGATTTGACGAGGAATCGGAACTATACGAGTTGGGCATCCCGAACAAAGAAATACGTGTGGGCTTGTTCAAGAGCCTCTTGCCCAACTATCTTTCTCGCCGTTCTCCAAAGGGAAAGGTAGCCATAGCCCAGATGTCCGTGCTCATTCGCAAGGGAGACATCGACGGTGCCTTGGAGTTGCTCAAGACTTTCCTTGCCACTGTGCCTTATTGTGACAACACCCAGTACGAGGGGCATTACCAGCAACTGATGTATCTTGTCTTTGCCCTGCTCACCGACTATCGAATCGTGGTGGAACAGCATACGGCTAAGGGCAGGACGGACATTACGCTCGAAACCGCCGACCATATTTTTATCATGGAACTGAAGTTTGACAAAACGGCTGAGGAGGCACTCGCCCAAATTAACGACAATCATTATGCCGATGCCTTCGCCATGAGTAGTAAGAAAATAGTGAAAGTGGGCATCAACTTCAGTGTGAAGGAGGAACGGAACATCACGAAGTGGGTGACGGAATAAATAATCGAGAAAACACAATCAAGACCTTTCTTTGAACTCAGGGAAGGTTTTGATTGTGAAATATAGCCATTTTCGGGTGTCGTTGGAACTATTGTTTAGAGTCATTCTGCTTTTAATGTCGGTTGAGGGTATTATTGGATACCATTATGCCCATTGATGCACGTTAAAGTCCAATTTGCTCAATCATTGTATCTAAGTCACCTCCATTTTGTTTCCAAGAGTCATAGTCATCCCCTCCTAATGCATAATAGGTGTCACGTTCAATATCCTTTTGCTCCATATAGGATTCATCTAACATTCTTTGTTCATCTAAAAGCTCTATTAACATACTCTTTCGATTTTCCTTATCCAAAATATGAGCAAGAATGATATCATAGCATCTTAATTCAATTGCATTTGAGGCATTCCGCTTAAAATCATATATTACATTTGTATCTATTTCTAAGTTAGCATATTTAATCATATTTACAAGATGATTCTTGATTTGAAAGCTCTTCCTCTATTAAATCAGGAGCATAGAGCGGTGATTGCAAGGAATGCAGTTTCGTCACTTGCTGAATTTGATAAAATACTCTCCCATGTTTGATGTTTAGTGTTGTCAAATATGCTTTTATTTTGTAGAATCCTGTGAATTGAGTAATAATAAGTTCCATAGTCATTTGGATTTGAAGTAACAATCTTTCCGTCTAATATTTTTAAGTATTTATTTAGGGCAATATCTACAAAATCACCATTGCTGTCTATAAGAATTGTATTAGGTTCATACTCATCTCCATAGGAGATGACACACAAATTATTAACAAAAGAGCCTGCCTCAAAATAAGGTGTATCTCCAGGCATAAACATGAGTGTGTCTTCACACATAGAACGAACTTTTGCTTGTTGCTCTACAGAAAGAACATCCTCGAAATCTTGAATTTTATCTACCATTATGTTGTTAGTATAAGTTTAACGATTTGTTACTTTTTTATATTTCTGATTACTTGCAGTTGGATTATCAGGATTCGTCATCTGTAAATATCCAGCGGTAACAAGTGATGTGATGTAACGCTCACGGTTCTTTGATTGATTTGATAAACCTAAACGATTCATGATTTCAACGCTTGTTCTAGGTACAGAACAAAAGTTGACTATATCTTTTTGTTTATTTGTTAAAGGTACTCTTTGAGTGTCATTGTTGGTGTCAGAGTATCTAAGTTCTGTGTCTAAGTCTGAGACTTGGTTACTTTCTTCTTTGACTTGGTTACTTTCCTCTCTCCAAACCGTAATGACAAATTCTTGCGCACTTGTATTATTTGAGAAAGTGACATAGACCCCTTCTCCGAGCGCACGAGTGATTCCACTACCAACACCTGTATATGGCAATAGGTAGATGGCATTGTTGAAAAGAAACATATTGCGAGGCATGGAAGTTCCTGCCTTGATATCATCGATTGTGAGACCATTAGGTAAAGCACCTGGACTATGAATCTCCACACGATTGTCAAAGATGAAAATGCGCACAGGGGCTTTCAAGTTGAGCGAACGATGTACAAGGCTGTTTACGGTGAACTCGACCAAACTACCATAAGGTATTTCCAACTTGCCTATGGAATTAAACTCTTTACCCACTTGTACATTATGCAGATTACGAGTAAAGAAGTCCATGATAGTGTTATATTGATGGAGTAAGTTTCCCTCCATATCAGCATCGTTCACTTTATCACGGAACACTTTACCACCAATGCTATTGCCTGCGAAACAAATACATTTGGCCGTCATTACAGGCATCCAGCGTTGGGTGTATTTGCCAAACAAGAGCATGGCTGCAACTGTCAATGTTCCATCTGGTCGGATAAAACGGAGGTTGCGGAGAATTTTCTCTGTGTCATGCCCTTTGGCTATTGCTGCACAAATTGTATCAAGCGATGCTTCGTTAAAAGCATCGCCCACCACCCCCTTTCTCTCCAATACTCTCTCAAAGCGATTGCCCAAGAAAACTTTGAGGGTATTGGTATCAAGGTCGTTGATGGTTGCACTTCGTACTCCAGCTTCGTCAGGAGCAAAACTTCCACAATCGGTCATCATTTCTGCAAGTTCTGCATTGTCGAATACTTTTCGCTTATCAGCTCCATTCTTCACCCAAACAATGCCCTTGTTGTCATGGTATGGTTTGTTGAGACCTTCCTTGATGGTGGCAACCACCAAGTTGCCATCTTCCACGGCAACGGTTTCCACATTGATCAAGATGGATGGTACGACATTCTCAGAGGCAATGTCGCTCAGAAGATTGGTAGTTTCTTGTACTTCGGTATAGGATAATCCGTTCGTTTCACCAGTCTTGTCTTTTACGCCAATGACCAGTTTGCCCCCATTAGTATTGCTGAAAGCTACCATCTCGCAGCCTATGTCTATTTATCGAGGATGCGTTCCTTGAATTGCACTCCCGACATTTCGCCAACCTTTATCAGTCTTAAAATATCGTCCATCATATCATTGATTAATAGTTGTTTGCAAAGATACAGATAGAAAAATGTATCATTCTTTAACTTTCTTTATCACCCTTTCGGCCACAAATGTGACCAAATTTTATCCCTGAATCACAGTACCTTTGCAGGGTCATAAGGAGACAAGGAGTTTTCTCCTTATATAATAAGGTACAGTGATTAGTTCAAAACTTAAAGAAGAAAGGGAAACATTATGAATGAACAGAAAATGTTTTGTTTCCAATGCCAAGAGACGGCAAAGGGAACGGGATGCACCGTGAGAGGCGTTTGTGGCAAACTGCCAGAAACTAGCGGATACATGGATATGCTGCTATCCGTTGTGAAGAGTGTGGCAATGCTCGTGGAGGAGAAACGAGCAAAGGGATGCGAAGACGAGTTGCAAGAGAATGCTTGCGATGCGAACAAACTGACTTGTCCTTGCTTGGAAGAGGCGGGACATTTTATCACCGATGCCCTCTTCTCGACCATTACCAATGCCAACTTCGATGACGAGAGCATCAAGCAACGCATTCAGCAAGGTTTGAAACTCTTGGAGAAGTTGCGTGGTTATGATAACGAGGATGTGCGTTCGCTCAAGGAACTCACCTTATTTGGTTTGAAGGGAATGGCGGCTTATTATGAGCATGCCGCTCGACTGGGCAAGACCGATGACCGCATCATCGCCTTTATGTGTCATGCTCTCTCGGTTATCTCCAGCCCGAATGTGAGCATGGAGGAACTCTTGAATCTGGTGCTTGAAACTGGTAAGACGGGTGTCGAGGTGATGGCTTTGCTCGACAAGGCAAACACCGAGGCTTATGGCAATCCAGAGATGACGAAGGTGAACATCGGCGTGGGGAAGAATCCTGGCATCTTGATGAGTGGACACGACTTGCACGACATCGAAGACCTCTTGCGCCAAACGGAAGGAATGGGCATCGACATCTATACTCACAGCGAGATGTTGCCTGCCCATTATTATCCTAAGTTGAAGAAATACAAGCATTTGGTGGGTAATTACGGCAATGCGTGGTGGCGACAGAAGGAGGAGTTTGAGTCGTTCCACGGACCTATCATCTTCACCACCAACTGCATCGTGCCTCCACTGCCGAATGCTTCTTACAAGGATAGGGTTTTCACGCTCAATTCTACCGGTTACCCAGGTTGGAAGCATATTCCTACTGGCGAGGACGGACACAAGGACTTCTCGGAGGTGATTGCGATGGCGAAGACTTGTGAGCCTCCTACGGCGATAGAGCAAGGCGAAATCATCGGTGGCTTTGCCCATGCACAGGTCATCGCCCTTGCCGACAAGATTGTGGAGGCTGTGAAGAGCGGAGCCATCAAGAAGTTTGTGGTGATGAGCGGTTGCGATGGCAGGATGAAGAGCCGTGCTTACTACGAGGAGTTTGCCAAGGGCTTGCCGAAAGATACGATTATCTTGACATCGGGTTGCGCCAAGTATCGCTATATAAAGATGCCTTTGGGCGATATTCAGGGCATCCCTCGTGTGTTGGACGCAGGACAGTGCAACGACAGTTATTCGTGGGTGGTCGTGGCGATGAAGTTGAAGGAGATATTCCAAGCCAACGACATCAACGACCTGCCGATAGTCTTCAATATCGCATGGTATGAGCAGAAGGCGGTCATCGTGTTGCTTGCCCTCCTGAGCCTCGGCATCAAGAACATTCACATCGGTCCTACTTTGCCAGCTTTCGTTTCGCCGAATGTACTCAAAGTGCTGGTTGGGAAGTTCGGGCTAGGCGGAATCTCGACTGTAGAGGAGGATTTGGAGAAGATGATGTAATCTATGGAAATGATAGGAGTTAAGGGAAGTTCTATCCCTTAACTTCTTTATAGTTTATAAATGGTAATCTCCTTCCCATGTATTTCGATGCAACCGTCCTCCACCAGTTCCGCCAAACAGCGAATCAAGGAGAACTTCTGGATGGCGAAGGCATCGGCAAGATGCTGGCGCGACTTATTCAGGGTAATGGTTCTTTTGCCTTGTGCCCGAACCTCGGACAAGAGGAAGAATTTTACTTTCTCCTTGATGGTGAGGAGCGAGAGAAACTTGACTTTCTCGGCAAGGAAAGCACCGATGTTGGAGAGCAGATAGATGAAATTCCAACGTATCTTTTCGTGGGTATCGACCAAGTGTCTCAGAGAGTTGGGTGACATTCTGAGGATGCTCACCTTGCTCTCTGTTTCTATGGTCACAGGCATGAGGTGCTCGTCGGAGAAGATAAAGTTCGGTGCAATCACATCCCCCTTGGAAAGCCGAATCACTTCCACTTGTTTACCCGATGGCGCAATCATTCTTGCCGTCATCTCACCACGGAGCATGATGTCGGCATGATTGCACGAAAAACCAGCGATGGCATAGATTTCATGCTTCTCGAAAGTGATGACCTTGTGGGAGACATCCCTCAGGGCATCTTCTATTTCTGTATCGCTCATTTGCTTGAACAGCGGACATAGAGCGAGAGCGTTTACTGTTTTTTGTTCCATAAATTTTGGAGTTTAAGTTCCTGTATCTTGTTCTATTTTACAGTATTGCAACTTCATGTTGCTATCACTGCGCCAAAGTTACGATTTTATTTCGAATGTCCCAAATGTTAGGCGGAATAAATAGCAAAATATAGTAAGAAATATCAATCAATAGCCTCGTTTTTCTCCAAAATAGCAAGAAATGATTTCAAAATTTCAACTTTTCCTCAATTCTATTTGCTATTGTCCTGTTTTCTTTGTATTTTTGCCTCGAAAGAAAATATATACATTATTATAATGAGTAACGAAACATCTCTTTTCCCAGCGGACAATGAGCAGAACGATATTATCATGTATCGCTCCAAGGACGGCAAGGTAAATGTCGCCCTGATGACTCGTGACGGCAAGGATAAAATGATTTACTACTCCTTGGAGATGATTCTCGCTATCGGCTATCGTGTTCGAGGCGTTCGTGGTGTGCAGTTCCGCCAATGGGCTACGCAACATCTCTCCGAATATCTTGTGAAAGGTTTCACAATGGATGATGAGCGACTGAAGAATCCAGATGGTCGCCCAGACTATTTCGATGAATTGCTGGAACGTATCCGTGACATTAGAGCATCGGAAAAGCGATTCTACCAGAAGTTGCGTGACTTGTTCAGATTATTTCCAAGGTCAAGCCGTTCTAGATGGAAAAGGGCATGTTTCCAATGGCGAAATGGAAGCTTATGCCAAGGAAATCTACAATCGTTTCAATGAGAAGCGTAAGGTGATGGATGCACAGAATGCAGATGAGGAAGACTTGCGGTTCTTGGAGAATCTGGAGAATGAGATTAAAAATAAAGAATAAATTCCGCTTTCCAAACTTTTGGTCATTACGGATATAAGTATTACTTTTACAAAATATGGACGGATTGACAGCAGAACAACGGAGCAAAATCATGGCTTCGATTCACTCGAAGAATACGAAGCCGGAGATGATGGTGAGGAGGTATCTCTTCGCCTGTGGCTTCCGTTATCGTGTCAATTATCGTCGGTTGCCAGGCACTCCAGACATGGTGCTTCGCAAGTATCGCACTTGCATCTTCGTGAATGGGTGCTTTTGGCACGGGCATGAGGGTTGCGACAAATATCGCCTGCCGAAGACCCATGTCGAATTTTGGAGGCATAAGATAGAACGCAACAAGGAGCGCGACATCGAGGTGCAACACAAGTTGGCGAAGATGGGCTGGCACGTGATGACCGTCTGGGAATGCCAGCTTGATACCAAAGAGAAGCGGGAGCAGACGCTCATGGGCATCGAATACACCCTCAACCATATCTTCTTGATGGATAGGGAGCGACATGAGAATTCTGCAATCTCTTCGGATATCCGTCCTTATCAATTGCCAGAGGAGGACGGGAAAGCGATAGGGATTGCGGCGGAAGATAGGCATACTAGAGATTGAAAACTTTCGTCCCTATAGATTGATGGTGCAAGCGCGCCCCAGTTTCTCCATCCATTCATGGTGTTGCTTGTATGAATCTTCATTCTCGCAAATCCATAAAAGGTGAGGACGGAAATGTGGGGGAAGGACAGGTGGTGGCGCATAGCCATCGGTCATGATGATGACCCCATCGTAGCATTTGGCTTGTTGCGCATAGTCGATGACGCATTGAAAGTCGGTGCCGCCCCTTCCGAATATTTCTATCTTGTGAGATGCTTTCTTGATGTTCTTTACTTCGCCAGCCGCACAGTCGAATTGCATCACGTCGATATTCTCGATACCATAATGGAAGAAGCGATTGATTACTGAGTAAAAGTGGGCAAGGGTCTTGCTCGTTACTGAGCCACTAACATCGACTGCTACCAAGAGATTGGTCTTGTAACGGTAGATGCTGCCCATGTTTTGAAATCCTGTTCGGCGATTAGGGCGCATTCTTGTCAAGGTTCGGCGCATGGATATGCAACTGGCACGGAATCCTGAGATAACTTTTCTATAGTCGATGCGTACCTTGGTGGAGGCTATGATTTGTTCCACTAAGTTACCTGGTATCGTGCCCCAATTCTTGGCATTCTCTATAATCGTATTGATGGAGATTTGCATCAGTTCGTCTTCCTCCCAAAGGGCCGATTGCTCGGCTTTAGCCTTGGCGTAATCGGAAGTCTTTGTCATCACAGAATCGTTCCCTTCCTTCTTGATGAGTTTGTCTATATTGATGGCGTACCATTCGAAATACTCCTTTTCGGGTAGTTGGAAATCGGATGGCTTTGCCAAATTGACATATTTCCAGTTGTCATAATATGAAGACAAGGTGCAGTCGCTTCCCAAGGTACAAGCCATGGCGGAACAATCCTTTGGTTGTCGGTCGTAAGGATGTTTGAGGAGGATTCTGATCATCTCAACCTTCAAGTTCTCTTCTATGGCTTGTTCTGTTAGGAGGTTCGTGAGCTCGGGATTGTATTCGATGCATCCCTTTCCTGTTCGCATGGTGCAAGCTATGGAGCTGTTGGGCTTCAAATGGTGCGAACAGTATGTGGCAAAGAGCACTGGTTCCGACAAGAACCAATGTTCTGCAATCCTTTGGAAAACATTCTCTTCTTTCTTCTGCTTCTTTTTCATCTTTTGAATGATGCTATTTTTTAGTAACAAGCGTTCTTGTTTGATAAGACAAGCTCATTATAGTCCACTGATGAACTTCATGATTTGCTGATATACTTGTGGCGTCTCCGTCATCATATACATGATGGCGTTAGGGTAAGAGCCTTTCTCGAAGATGGAGGCGAAATGGGCCGTAGCCTCTTTTTTCGATTCCGCAAAGAGGAGGTCGATGTAGGAGGTCAATCCCTTGTTGGCTGTGGTCTTCTCTTTGTCTTTCATCTTCTGGGTCTCCAAAAGGCGGAAGATGGAGTCGTTGACTACAGATAGCTGATGGGTGTCGTAGGCGGATAGTTGCGCCTTGACCTTGGCGAAATGAAGCAAAACATCCTTGCCAGTAACGATTCGGTTGTTGGCGACGAAAGCGAAGAACTTGCTTGCTGCTTGTGCGCCAACGATGCCTGCCACGAGTTTCTTATGCACATCGCTGAATTCTTTGATTTTAGAAATGCAGTCAGAGACTTTCTTCCATGCTCTTCGGTCTGGGGTCTTTTCCAATCCTGTATCCAGCATGTTGGCGTTGCGCTCGTCGCTATCAAGGAAGGTCGGGGAGTCTTGGATAAAGTCGATGACACGACTGTCGAGGTTGTTTTGCGAGGCCCACAAAAGCCATTCTTCCACGGTAGGGCGGAAGTGGTAAACATTGAAACGTGACACCAGGGCGGGGTCGAGGTCGGTGAGCTGGTATTCCTCGCCTTCGTTGACGGCTGATATAACGATGCTGCCTTCGGGGAGTTGCTTGCCAGCCAACTTGCGATTGAGAGCAAGGTCCATGATGGTTTGCAGTACCTCGGGACGAGCACGGTTTAACTCGTCCAGGAAAAGCACGATGGGTTGATTGTCGGTAGGGAACCAATAAGGAGGCATGAACTGGGTCTTGCCCGTTTTCTCATCCTTGGAAGGGAGACCGATGAGGTCGCCAGGGTCGCTCATCTGTCCTAGGAAAAGGGCGATGACTGTCATTCCTTTCTCTTGGAAGTAATGGGTGAGGATTTGGGATTTACCGATGCCATGTTTGCCCACCAACATGATGTTCTGTTCGGCTGGAGTGCAGTCGAGGATAGTCTTGAGTTCTGTTGTGTCTATATTGATTGCCATGATTCTAATCGTTCCAACTTAAGTATTTGTCTAGTTTTTTCATTGATATTGTGATGTCGGTCTCGTCCATCAGTTGCTTGACGGCCTTGGCGTTTTGTATCACCTTGTCTATCTGCTCTTGGAATTTCTTGTGCGAGATGAACATCTCCATTTGGGTGTTGTGTCCCAGGTCGAATATCACCTTTACCCTTTGCTTTTGGTAAACGAAAGCGTATGGGATGCCAGTGTCCTTCATCTTGATGGTTACCATCGTCTTGATGGTGTTCTCGCTCATGGATTTCATCTTGGCTTTCTTCTGTGCTTCGAGAAGCGTCTTCGGCCACTCCTTTTCTTGCCATAATGGGATGAGCGCATCTATTTCTTTGAGGAATTTGACAGCGTCGGCAGGAGAAATCCATGTGAATCTTATGGAAGTGTATCGGTCGAAAATATATGTGCCGATGCCATTGTAGTTTCCCTTGCCTGATTCCCAACCACTTGATTTAGTCAGTTGCAAATCAAGATGCTGTAGGTGAATGATGGGAGTTTCTTTGGCATTATAGCCAAATCCTTCTTTTTTGATTTCATATTTGATGCCTTCTGACTTAAATTTGTCGAAGAGCTCATCTATCTGTGTGTTTCGTTGAGTTTCGGTACATTCCGCCTTGAAAATACGGTAAATGTTCTCTATGAGCCATTTCTTCTGAAGTTTCTCCAGTTCATACTCGTTGTGAACGGAGTCGATTACTTCGTTTTGTAAAGCTTTGCTGATAGTAGTGCTTGTATCTGTATTCTTTTTAGCCATATCTGTTTCGTTTTGTGCGCAAAGATAGTATTATTATTTGGAATATGCAAAAGATTTTTTCTTGATTGTCGCTCTTATGGGATATTTTTAGTAATTTTGCATGAAAAATAGAGGATGGAGGCTTATATAAAGAGAGGCTTATATATAATAAGGTGTATCTTTATCTCTAATGACATATAAGCGGAAATAACTTCAACCATACTGGACGAATAACTTTGAAGGAAAATAAGTAGAATATTTTTAATAAAAAGGATAATAGAAATAAAACATGGAACAAACGAATATGAAAAAAGCTTTCCTCCAATTGCATCTGAGCGTGCTCTTGGCTGGATTCACAGGGCTGTTTGGAAAACTTGTAACGCTCAACGAGACTACCTTGGCGTGGTATCGTCTTTTCTTTTCGACCATGATACTCTTGGTATTTACAGGTTTGCCAAGGGTGGGGTGGAAGAAACTCTTGCAAATCGCAGGATGCGGCACGCTCTTGGGACTCCACTGGTTACTTTTCTATTCTTCCATCAAGTTGAGCAATGTATCCATCGGAGTGGTGTGCTTTGCAAGTTTGGGATTCTTCACTTCTTTCTTTGAGCCTCTCATTTTTCGCAAGCGATTTTCGCCGATAGAGACGTTGTTGGCGCTTATCACCATCGCTGGATTGGTTTGCATCTTCTCCTTCGATTCCCGTTATCGACTGGGCATTGTCGTGGGAATCATCTCTGCGGCAGTTTGTTCCTTGTATGCCACTACCAGCAAGAAGGTGAGCGTGGGAGTCAAGGCTCGCACCATGTTGCTGTATCAGATGGCAGGAGGCTTGGTGGGTGTGTCGGCTCTCATTCCGATATACTTGCAATTCTTCCCTTCCAGTCAACCTGTGATGGTGTTGCCAGAGGGTGCCAATCTGTGGTGGTTGTTGAGCCTCGCCCTTTTCTGTACGGTAGGACTTTATCTCTTGCAGATAATCGTATTGAAGAAGTTGTCGGCATTCACCGTCAACCTCACCTATAACCTCGAACCTTGCTACACCATCCTCATCGCCTTCGTTGCCTTTGGCGAGGCGAGGGAGCTGAACGCCTCCTTCTATGTGGGCATCTCGATGGTGATACTCAGCGTGGTGTTGCAGACGTTGAGAGCTTGGAGGAAAGGGAGGAAGTAATGGAGATTACTCCCTCTTCTGTTGTGCTCTTATTGACTTGGATACCAAGTCGGCTACCTTTTTGACATCTGCTTGAAAAGTTCCACATCCAAATGCCCAAAAGATGAGGGCGGCAGATGCAGGGGAAGTTTTTTTATGGAAGATTATTTCTCAGTTTATATTTGAAGTTATAATGCTTTTCAGCTTGTCTAAAAAAAACAGTTCATTCTTTTGCATTTGTTGGCAGAAATCTTTGAAACTTTGACAGTTAGCTATAGATGGCCCCAATTCGTATAGATGTCCATCAGTTTCCTTTATCTTATAATCAGAAAGAGGAAAATCTGTTCCGCCTTGTTTTAAGGGATAGAATAGAACACCTTTTTTCGCATTGAAACGGTACATATACATAAGCGTCTTGTAGTAAATAGCTGAAGCTTGGTCAGCATAGAGACAACGTTTGTTTTGAAGCATTATATATTTTGCATCTCCTACAATGTCATACTCTCCTTTGCCAATGTAGTCGGGGATGATTCTTTGGAAACTTCCTTTGTCATCTTGAAAAAGATAGATGATTCCTTTTCCGTCACTACGCTTTCTATGTTCCATCAGTTCACTAGCAATCTTTCCTATATATTCTTCCCATAGCCAGGCACCATCAAAGAGGAGTCCATGTATTTTCTTGGTGCTATTGTTGTAGCTTACCTTCTTGTGTTCCAATATGGCAATGCACAAGCGTTGCAAAGGACGATATTCAGTGTATAGAGGGTGGACTGGAGTTTTTCGGCTTCTGTCTATTACTTTCTTCTTCTCATTAGACTTATATGATGGGGTCAGTTCAATAACTTGCCTAATTGCTCTTTTTATATCTTGATTACTATTTAGTAACAATCTACCTATTGTATCTTTTTGCAAAAACTCGATAGTATGTCGTATCAATTGCATGATAATATTGTCTGCAGAATATTCCCTTACGTTATATGCGATTCGCCCTGTTGTAGGCTTGTTGTATTTGATATGCCTAGGCATGTCTATTTTTCCTTTTATACTAGCATCATTATAGGAACGATTAACGTAAGATTTTAAGATGCCATGACATAATGCCTTTTGTAACATAGCAGGGAAAAGGAAAAATAGTAAGTTACCGAAATTATCCTTTGTTTCTTTTACTCCCGATTCAAAATCAAAGACATTCAAGCCTGCTATCCTCATCAGCATATAATGCAAAAAGTAATCATCATTACCATTTGAAAATCTCGAATGGATAAATACGTCTGTATTACCTTTACCTATAAAACCCAACATATTGTTTGTGTAAACTGTAGCAGGTAAATTGTTGCCTTGTTCGACATATTCCAATACTCTCTCATTCATATCTCCAGATTCAAATGATTGAGGATATACTAAAAGACCTTGTACGCAAAGGTCGGAAATTAGTGAGCCTGACAATAGGCGCAAGAAATCCTTGTCATAGTCATCATCTGGTAAAAGATAACTATAACTATCATTAGTCCATCGACCGTGGTTATCTGCTAAGTTTACTAAAACTTCTTTACTAGTCATATCAGTCAAGGAAAGTATTTCTCAATGTGTTCAGTTTTTCTGCCTTTTCGACAGATGGCAAGCCTCTAAAATATTCCGCAATAACGGGTTGAATATAATATCTCCATAGCTTCTCGAATGAGTTTTTAAGCTCATTGAGTTTCAATAGATAAGAACCACCTATACAATATTCTGCTCCCAAACTTTCGTCTTTCAATATTTCTTCATTCAAAAGTTTCAATCGCTTTTTTGCTTCTTCAGCCACAGGTTGGTCTTTTAATTGTTCACAGATGGAATCCAAAGTGTCCTCAACTCCGATTTCTATGGATGGAAAGCGTCTGCGGAAAGCAAAATCCAGGCTCTCTACACTTCTATCTATATCATTCATCGTTCCGATAATATAGACATTTTCAGGAACATAAAAGCCATCGGTGAATGGACCCTCTTTTACCATGTTCTGATATTGTGTCTTTACAGAGCCGTCCTTGCCACGATAGCCTGGGTCTATGGAATAGAATAATTCACCAAAGATTTTTGAAATTTCGCCTCTGTTTATTTCGTCTATCACAAAAATATAATCAGACTTATTCTCGCTATCACTAACTTTTAGATCATATTTTTGTTTTAATAGTTCGACTACGCCCTTGTAATATCCTTGCCAATAAGGATAGGTTGGTTGGCTGTTAGCCATAGCTTTCAAAGCTTCAGCAGTTAGAACTCCATTTTTCTGCATTTTTTCACCAGTATATAGATTGAGGTTGCCATTGGAATTTACTGTGATACCAAAGGGCGCACCTGTAGGAGTAATAACAGACATTGGCTTGTCTAAGGCTTGTACGCCTTCTACCAAACGAGCGTAAGCTTCATCAAATGAGTTGTTCTTTTCCAATGCTGTAGCGCAGAATAGTTTGAAGATACCTTGGCGCAACTCAAACTCTTTTCCTTCTTCCTCACTAGGGCGTAGTCCTTCCACGAAGTCTGTGTAATCGTAGGACGGATGGAATTGTACGAATCCAAAATGTTTGTTTCCTCGAAGTTCTTTTACTGAACATCCTATAATAGATGCAGCAATCTGTTTGGCAAGATAAGTCTTGCCTGTACCTGGTGCTCCTGTGAAAATCATATTGTGATTGTTCAATAGGAACATTTTGTAATCTGTTAAGGAAAATTTTGTATCTTTGTTCATTTCATAAAAATATTCATTCATAAATAATTTTTCAATTTGATCAGTCTTTCTAAATCCCCAAGCAATATCTTGTGCAATTAATAAGTTTGTGGTGATTTCGCTTAGTCCATTTTTAGATACAATAGAATGTAATTCATCATCTTTACTTATAATCTCTACAAGAAGTTGCAATAAGTGTAAATAGTGTGGATAACGTTTACTTTCAGTTTCTCTTCCATTTCCTGTGCCATAAAAACAATTACACATATTTTTATATACCTCAGTCATGAAAGGCACATATAAATGTGGATTGTAACATGTAAGAAATAAAGAGGCTGCACGTACTGTTTTTGCTTCTCCGTTCTTGTCATAATTACTTTTGACATATTCTTTATAAACAGAATAACGTTCTGTAAAATGTTCAGTAGTTTCACTTATGAGGTTGTTTAGCATAACTTCATAGTTACCCGTTTGACTTGTCAAAAAGGCATTCAGTACATTGTGAAAACTTGTATCCCAAGTTTTTTCATAAAAATGTTTCCCTTGCATTCTTTTTAGGATTGTTGTCCAATCAATGTTGTGCTGATTTTTCTTCACAACATTATAACATTCAGCAAAAGTTTGAAATTTTTCAATTTCTTCTGTTGAAAAAGGAGTGCTTAAACGATATTTCTTGTATTTCTTTATGATTTTGTTCCATATGATACTAATGTTAGTGTCAATTTCTTCTTTGATTATCATATTGTTTTCTTGTTTCATGTATTAATATTTTAATAAATTTGAAAAAATATTATTGCTTCCCTCTCAATTCCTCAATCAAGTCATTGACGATATAAGTATCACTCATGAGCTGTAGCCCGAGTTCTTTGTCATGAAGCATACGGCAAACATCGGAGTCGTAGAAGATAGCCAAAGCTCTGTCTGTCGAAATCTGTAAAGTTTCGGCTAACTGGGTGATGATTCTTGCTATTTTATTCCATAATAAAAAATCTAACATAACTAAATTCTTTGGTAAGATTGAAAATGTAAATATTTATCTACTATCTCTTGGCTCAATATGCAAATCTGATAATTGGGCTTGTGGTACACCAACTTGCTCAATGTATGTTCTACATCTGCGTAGCCATTGATATAAGCCTCAACTGCGTCAATGACACGATCGTCCGCAACACCGCCTTCTACAATGTCAAAACCTTTCCAAGGTTGTTTGCCAGCTCGACTATCAACGATAAAGTCAAGCCATTCCTTATCATAAGCGTCAAAACGTTTTATGTGACAATCTGAAGATAATTGTTGGAAGGCATAAGTATTGATGATGGCGTATTCTGCTCTTCTGATGGTCTTGATACGAACCGCCCATTTTGATGCTTGTTCGAATAATGGCGTGAGATAGAAACCTGGACCGAAGTCCAAGTCTTTTCTTCCGATATTTACCAATGGATGTTCTACGACAACATTGGAACCATGATATAATATCTGTTTTTCCATACTTATTCCCTTTCCCAATTTTTTAGAGCCTCAACCACATCGTTTGCTACGGCTTCACGGCTTTCGGTATGCAATGTGTCATAGCAATCTTGGATGAGGCTTTTGATGAGTCCCACCTTCTCCAGCCGTCTTCTCATTTCGGATGGCGATATATTCATCTTTTGTGCCGAAGCCTCGATAGCCAATACCGTGAATGCAAGGCGGTCGAACTCTGGCGTTCTCTTCATTGTTTCCATTGTAATGCTCTTTCTCTATGAAGATGGTATAGAAACTTATTTCTACAAATTCTGTCTTCATATTGCCTTCTATTTAATTTATACTGCAAAATTACAAAAAATATCCATATTCCCAAATGTTTGCTTGGTTATTTCGTGGAAAATGTGTATTTTTGCAAGATATAGTAATAATAAGGTATAGTAATAACAAGATATAGTGATAACAAGATATAAAATTAAGAACGTTATGAACGAACAGATAAAATTGTCTCCTGACTTGGAGACTCGTGTACATCAGGCGGTGGAGAACTTTATGCAGGGCTATGGCTGTTGCCAGTCGGTGGTGGCGGCTTTTGCCGATTTGTATGGCTTGAGCGATGAGATGGCGAAACGCATTGGCGCTGGCTTCGGTGGAGGAGTAGGCAGAATGCGCATGATGTGTGGCGCTGTTTCGGGCATCGTTGTGCTTGTGGGCTTGGATTGCGGACAAACCGAGGGGGATGACCGTGAGGGCAAGTCGGCTTGCTATAAGGTGGTGCAGGATTTGCTCGCCAAGTCGAAGGAACAGAATGGTAGCATCATTTGTGCTGAGATTCTTGGACTGAAGGGACATGAGAAGGCTCAGTCCAGCTATGTGGCATCGGCTCGCACGGCAGAATACTATAAGTCGCGCCCTTGTGCGGCTAAGGTGGAGAGCGCCGCTAGAATTTTTGCGGAATATCTACAGGAGAAGAATAATTTGTAAGAAGCTGCTTGCCGTCGGATTTCTGTAGAGAATTTGCAAATCCGCCGAACCTTCGTTCCTTTATATGGATAATGATTTTCCTTTATATGGATAATTAATAAGATGAAGTATCAAAATAACAAAGACTTGGCTGAGGCGCAGTATTATCTCAAGATGCTGGGCGACTTTTGCAAGACGGGGCAGGTGATTATTCCTGATTCGCCTCAGAACGCCATGCCTTGGAATACGCAGGAGG
>ERZ808270.601-NODE-601-length-19860-cov-14.953699_pt1 | contig 19860 bp, 10 predicted proteins | sample MGYA00521082_ERZ808270 | MGnify/ENA primary metagenome ERZ808270 (study PRJEB31516, sample SAMN03275594) | gut metagenome | biome: mammalia-associated habitat; material: feces | host: Papio cynocephalus | place: Kenya | collected 2012-07-27 ... | reverse complement strand
TGAGTGCTTTTACGAAAATATTACGTAAATTTGCACTTGCTTGTTGAATTCGCGTGCGTTTTGTCAATAAAGTTATCGTTAAATAGATGTAATTTTTGTACAAATATACAATAATACAATATGCCTGTTATTTTATTTAGTAATTTTGCAGTTAGTAATTCTGAATATACTAATATGAAATTTGTAGATAGAATCAAGGAACAAGAAGTTCTTCAGGCGGCACTGGAATCTAACGTATCTAACTTCATCGTTATATACGGAAGAAGAAGACTTGGGAAGTCAACTCTCATCAGAAGGGTTTTGAAGAAAGGAGACACATACTTTGAAGCCAGTTTGAGCGAGAAGACCACACAAATAGGCTTGTTGGCACGAACCATAGCCTTGGATTACCCAGGTTTTGACAAACCTGTGTATTCTGATTGGGAAGACATCTTAATGGCATTCAACTTCCGTTGCAAGGAGAATGCAACTCTTGTTTTGGACGAGTTTCCGTATCTTGTCCAAAAAGATACAGCATTGCCTTCCACTCTCCAACGATTTCTTGATAGACGCATTACAGGAGTAGATGAATTACGCTGCAATATCATAATCTGTGGTTCTTCACAAAGAATGATGCACGGACTCTTAAAAGGTTCTGAACCGCTTTATGGTAGAGCCGACCATATTTTCATTTTACGTCCTGTGATGCTCCCTTGGTGGCGAGAAATCATCAACACCACTGCCAAGGAACTTGTTGAAGAATACTCTGTATGGGGTGGAGTTCCACAGTATTGGAGTCAGCGAGAACGCTATAACTCGTTAGAAGATGCCATTCAAGGACTTATCTTAGACGAAACAGGGACTCTCTATGACGAACCGGCACGTTTGTTTTTGGATGAAGTATCAGACATAGCACCATATTCGTCTATCATGCTCGCCGTAGGCAGTGGGAAACAGAAATATTCCAATATTTCCGATGCCCTTGGCAAGACTACAGCGGAACTTGCCAAGCCGATGAAACATCTGACAGAAATGTCTTTTCTCAGAAAAGAAGTACCGTTTGGTGAAAATCCATCGAAAACAAAGAAAATTCTTTATCGGATAGAAGACCCATTCTTGGCATTCTACTACAGATTCATTGAGCCAAACAAGTCTGTGATTGCTTTAGGTCGTGGCAATATCGCAAAAAAACACATCGAGGATGGATTTAATGTTCATGTCGCTGAGGTTTGGGAAAGATTGTGCCAACTGGCTGTCAGCGGAAGTGAAGTGGAAGGGCACACATGGGGTGTAGCGTCACGCTGGTGGGGCAAAGCTCCTATCTTTGTGGATGGAAAGAAAACTCCTGTTGGCAATGAGGAACTTGAATTTGATGTCGTAGCGGAAGACCTCTACGACAAGAACACAATACTTGTAGGAGAATGTAAATGGACTGCCGCAGATTATGCTGACAGACTCTTGGAGAAGCTTAAAAAGAAAGTGTCTATCGCACCTTTTGCTCAGGGCAAGAACGTGATATATGTTCTTTTCCTAAGAGAAAAACCTCTCTCTGGTTCTCAGAATTGCAAAGTAATATTGCCAGAAGAAGTTGCAAGTTTACTATACCGGTAAATCATCCTTTTCCTTTCTGTTTAAGAAAAAAAAGTTTTTTCGGTCATTTTACCCTCACACCCTCACCCAAGCGTCTGAAACGCCCTGTTTATCGCATTTCTGAGGTGTGAGGGATAGTGTGAGGGGGCGATGCTTACCCCTCACACCTCCAATGAGGACATATCGCTGCCCTTTTTTTGTATCATTATTCGAGCAGCAATAAAGCTATCATTTTGGTATCGGTTTCTATATTGCACTTTTGGTGCAGTATAGAAATACCAAAAGTGCAGCATAGAAGCACCAAAAGTGCCACCATTATCAATGTTTCCGGTTCTCGCCTTAATCCGAAAGAATCAATTTTAGAATAGCCTGTTTTGTTATCTTTTATTTTTTTTATAACTTTGCAACCTGAAAACTGATATACCTATGATTTCAATAAAAAGAAGACACTTTGGCAAGATAAAATGTCTGCTGGTTATTATTGCCGTTATGGCAAATTGCATATCTTCATATTCATACGACATAAGAGTACTCAATGCCGTATACCCGTCAGCCTCGATAGAGCAAAAGTGTATGCTTATCGACAGGCAAGGACTGATATGGCTTGGAACGAACTCCGGCATCAAGTCATACGACGGCTATCGTTTCAACACCTATCGCTCCGATGCCCAGTCGCCTAATATCCTGCCCAACAACCAGATTCTCTCGATGACCGAAGACAACAACAACTGTCTGTGGATTGGAACAAAAAACGGACTGGTATGTATGGACAAGAAACTTGGAAGCTTCACGACATATCATCTGAAAGGCGACAACCAACGCGAGATTTACACCCTGTTCACTACAAAAGACGGCAATGTGTGGATAGGCACAGACGACGGCATCACTATTGTAAACACTACAACACGCTCCTTTCATCTGCTTTCTGGCAAGAACGTCACCATGGTGGAAACCAACGGGAAACGACACCCTCTGGGCAGTATAAACGTGAAGTCGTTTGTTGAAGACAAAGACGGCTCCATATACATCGGTACATGGAACGACGGATACTACCGATTTGACCGGAAAAGGCATCTGATGTACAAGTTTGCAATAAACAACAACAGCGGCAGCAAGACTGGAGCATTCCATATGATACTCGACCCTAAAGGTCGGCTTTGGATAAGTACATGGGGCGACGGAATAAAAGTGGCAACCAATCCGCGCAACCAGAAAAATCCGGGAATAATAAGCCTATATAGCGGCAAAAAAGAGACTTCGATAAACTACAAGTTGCTCTATGACCCAATGACAAACTCTGTATGGACTTGTTCTCGATTCGGAGTGGGCATTGCTGACTGTAACGACATTAGCCGAGGTTTCACATATTATAATTCTATTGGCAACTTCGAAAAATATAATATAGAGAACACGACGGACATCTGCACCGACAGGCGTGGAAACATCTGGGTGCAGTGTATAAACAACGGACTGTATCACATCAATACAAAAGCATCGCTTTTCAGTCTCCTTCCTGTAATCCCGGACAACAGTCTGAGCGACAGAGTGAAATCGATATACTCTGCCGACGGCAACAACTTTTGGCTCTCGCTTGCGCCATGCGGAATAGCAACCTACAGCAGACTGACAGGCAGGACGATGCTTAACTCCGAAATACCGGCGCTGGCTAACATTCCGTATGATGTGCTGAACACGCATTTTTCGTCGATTGCATGCTGCAGCAACGGAGAATTGTGGATGGCAAGCAACGGTCACGGCATTATTGCCGTAAAAGACGGAAAGGCTGAGCTGCGCAATTCCAGCAACTGCAAGTATGTGAAAGACAATTTCGTAAAGGCACTGGTATGCACCCGGAAAGGAGTGACGTTCATAGGCGAACGCCACCATCTGAGCTATCTCCTGCCGTCGGGACAGAGCCATACGATATGTGGCGACGTTGACGTCGTGGGCATCAGCGAAGATCATAGGGGCAACATCTGGGTGGCTACCGAGAACAAAGGAATTATACGGATATCGGGAAATCTCGCCAATCCACGCTCTCTGAAATACACATATTTCTGTCCGCAGAACGGAAACTTCTCCGTTAACGATGCCATATACTGTAAGGAAGACTCACGCCACCGCATGTGGGCAATATCAAACAGCGGCGGATTGTTCTTGTTTGAAAACGGCAAGTTCAATAATTTCAACGACGAGATGCACTGGGACATCGAGCGCATCTTCTCCATCGTGGAAGACAATCTCCATCGTCTGTGGCTCACCACCGACAATGCCCTCGTCTGTCTGACATACAACGGCAAGGGAAAGGCACAGTATGCTACCTATACCAACGAGAACGGACTCGGCAAGGTGAACTTCATGCCAAGCTCGTGCCTGAAATGGGGCGATAACATATATTTCGGTTCGGGGAAAAACCTCATAACATTCAACACCCGCTACATAAACGGCAAGGAGATGTCGCCGGTGAAGAACATCATCGTAACAGACCTTATCATCGACGACAAGCGATACTCTGAGCTTGACTCTCTGATGAGACGAAAACTCGGAAAGTACACGCCGCAGTATCTCAAGAAGATTACAATACCGGCATCGGTGAACAAATTCTCCGTGGAGTTCGCCCTTCTGAGCTATGTCAATACATCTGAATGTAAATATGCCTACAAGCTTGAGGCCTACGACAAAGACTGGCATTATGTTGATGCCGACCTGCGCCAGGCTACCTTCGAGAATATCCCCTCGGGCAGATACAAACTGCTCATAAAAGCCGCCGACAGCTACGGGCGATGGGTGAAAATGCCATACGAGATTAGTATTCATGTGTTGCCGCCATGGTATGCTTCATGGGGAGCATTTATCCTGTACTTCCTTATGATTATCGCCGGAATATATATGTCGATACTGTGGTATCGCGAACGGCTGCGCACAAAAAACCGTCTGCAGATGCAGGTGGTATTCACCAATATCACGCATGAGCTGCTCACGCCGCTCACCGTAATCTCGGCATCTGCCGACAGTATCTGTCATGACCATCCCGACATGCAGACCCACGTGTCGCTTATCCACAACAACATCAACCGGCTTACCCGTATGCTGCGACAGATTCTGGAAGTGAGAAAGGCACAGGCAGGAAAGCTGAAACTGCAGGTTAGCGAGGGATATATCGGCGACTTCTGCAAGGAGGCTTGTATGAGTCTTGTGCCGATTTTCTCGCAAAAGGAAATTACGTTCAACCAGTATATAAGCTGTATCGGAGAGAAGGCATGGTTTGACAGCGACAAGGTGGAGAAAATTCTCTACAACCTGTTGAGCAACGCCGTGAAATACTCCCACAACGGCGGACGGGTAGACGTGAGCGTGGCGATATCCGGCAATGCGGCTGAGATAAAGGTGGAGGACAACGGTATCGGTATGTCGAAAGAGAAACTGAAACATCTGTATAACCGCTTCCTCGACGGCGACTACCGCAAGATGAACGTGATGGGAACGGGCATCGGTCTGTCGCTCGTTAACGACCTCGTGAAACTGCACCACGGCAAGATAACGTGCCACAGCGTGGAGGGCGAGGGCACGGCATTCACCGTAACCTTACCTATCGGCAAAGACAGCTACTCGGAGGAGGAGATATCAAAGGCAGCTATAGCAGTGGTTCAGTCTACCGACATCAACTCACCAATGGACGAGGCTGACCTCGAGACGGCTACCGAAAAGGCGGAGAAGGACGGGGAAAAGGACTACACCATTCTCGTGGTGGAGGACAATACCGAACTGCTCACGCTGATGAAGAATATCCTCTCAGGACACTTCAACGTGAAGACCGCCGTGAACGGAGAGAAGGCACAGCGCATAATAGAGAAAACGGCTCTCGACGTGGTGGTTACGGATGTTATGATGCCGGTGATGAACGGTATCGAACTGACGAAATGGATTAAGCAGAGCGATGACTACTCGCAGCTGCCCGTAATCATGCTTACGGCGAAAACTCAAGACGACGACCGCAACGAGGGATATAAAGTGGGAGCCGACGAGTATATCACTAAGCCTTTCAACCTCTCCGATTTGCTGATAAGGATTGAAAACATTATCGCCAACCGCGAGAGAGTGCGTCGCAAGTTTGAGACGCAGACCGAATACAAGGTGGAGGAGCAACACTACAGCAGTCCGGACAAGATTTTCCTCAAGAGTGTTATTGCCAAGATTATGGAGCATATCCTCGACAGCGACTATGGCAGGGAGCAGCTTGCCGCTGACCTCTGCATCAGCAGTTCGTCGCTATACAACAAGCTGCGCGCAATAACGGGACAGAATATCACGAGTTTCATAACAAGCATCCGATTGAAGGAGGCTTGCCGAATACTGAGAGCCGAACCGACGATAAGAGTCAGCGAACTGTCTTATCGCGTTGGTTTCTCTACACCGCGGTATTTCTCGCAGTGCTTCAAAAAGGAATTCGGAATGCTCGTTAAGGAATATGTGGAAAAAGAACTAAAGGCTATGGAATAGCCCTCACACTTACCCTCACCACCCCTCACACTTACCCTCACACCTGAAATACCGATAAACAGGGACTTCCCAGGGTATGTGTGAGGGTGTGAGGGTAAAATCAAAAAAAACTTTTTTCTTTTTATTTTCGCATGAACCACCAAAATATCCGTGTACATCATGGATGTAATGATAATTAAACCATGCAATAAAGTTTGTTTTATAAACATTATCGTTCATTTATGAATACAAATCGTGCGAATAATGAATTTTGTACATCGATTAACGATAATAGAACTATTTTTTTCTCGTTACATTATACTTTTGCAAGCGAAAACGAAAAAACGATGAACCTATGACACATACTTTCAAACCTCTTTTAATGCTTGCTACTGCAATCGCTCTCATGACAATGCCGATGACTGCCGAGGCAAAAGGAGGCACATTCAAAGCTGGCAACAAGACTTTCCTCCTCAACGGAAAACCGTTTGTAGTGAAAGCCGCCGAACTGCATTATCCGCGTATCCCAAAACAATATTGGGAACACCGCATCAAGATGTGTAAGGCGCTCGGTATGAATACTGTCTGCCTGTATGTGTTCTGGAACATTCATGAGCCGCAGGAAAACAAATTCGACTTTACAGGACAGAATGATGTTGCGGCGTTCTGCCGACTGGCACAGAAAAACGGAATGTATGTCATCGTTAGACCAGGACCTTACGTCTGCGCCGAATGGGAAATGGGCGGACTGCCTTGGTGGCTGCTGAAGAAGAAGGATATCAAACTGCGCGAACAAGACCCGTATTTCATGCAGCGGGTGGCTCGCTTCGAAAAAGAAGTGGCTCGGCAACTCGCTCCACTGACGATAAAGAACGGCGGACCTGTCATTATGGTTCAGGTGGAGAATGAATACGGAAGCTACGGCGAAAACAAACCGTATGTAAGTGAGATTCGCGACACGCTCCGCAAATACTGGGGCAACGACGTAACGCTCTTCCAGTGCGACTGGAACTCAAACTTCGAGAAGAACGGGCTCGATGACCTTGTATGGACCATGAACTTCGGAACGGGTGCCAATATCGACAACCAGTTCCGCCGACTGAGAGAACTCCGGCCGGAGGCTCCGCTGATGTGTTCTGAGTTCTGGAGCGGATGGTTTGACAAATGGGGCGCAAGACATGAGACTCGCCCGGCTAAAGACATGGTGGAAGGTATCGACGAGATGCTCTCGAAAGGGATATCCTTCTCGCTATATATGACACACGGAGGAACAAGCTTCGGTCATTGGGCTGGAGCAAACTCCCCAGGATTCGCCCCCGACGTGACATCATACGACTATGATGCTCCGATTGGCGAATTCGGACAGGCAACGGAGAAATACTGGCTACTTCGAAACACTCTCCAGAAGTATTCTGACACTAAACTGCCGGATGCGCCTAAAGCTCCAATGCCATTGACAACAATACCCGAGTTCAAACTCTCGTATGCGGCTCCGATATTCTATGCCACTGACAGCGACGCAACAAACCGCAATCCTCTGACTTTTGAGGATATGAACATGGGCTGGGGTTCGATGATATACAACACTACTCTGCCTGAAATAAAAACAGGAAGCATGCTGACCATAAACGGTCATGACTTCGTTCAGGTTTTCATCAACGGCAAGTACATCGGCAAGATTGACAGAGTGAAAAACGAACGCTCTCTCGCTTTGCCGGCAACGGAAAAGGGACAGACGCTTACTATCCTCGTTGAGGGAATGGGCAGGATAAACTTCGGAAGAGCTATAAAAGACTATAAGGGATTGCTCGGTGATGTTACGCTCTCTGCCGATATCGACGGCGACGAAGTAACATGGAACCTCAAGAACTGGCGCATGCGCTCTATACCTGACGATTACGCTACGGCTATAAAGGCGATGAATTCAGCTCACACTGATTTGTTCACGCCTGATATGACTCCTGCCGGAATTGGATATTACAAAGGGACTTTCAACCTGAAAAAGGTTGGCGACACCTTCCTCAACATGGAGAAATGGGGAAAAGGACAGGTTTACGTCAATGGTCATGCCTTAGGAAGATTCTGGTCTATCGGTCCGCAGCAGACTCTCTACTGTCCTGGCTGCTGGCTGAAGAAGGGAAAGAACGAGATTGTAGTGCTCGACGTGGTTGGAACTAAGAACCCTGTGGTATGGGGACAGGACAAGCCTGAACTCGACAAGCTACAGCTGGAGAAGAGCAACAAGCACAACAACATAGGCGACAAGCCGGATCTCAATTCTGCTACTCCTGTGGCTCAAGGCTCTACTAAGGCTGGCAACGGATGGCAGACTATAGAATTCGGAAAAACGGTGAAAGGTCGTTATCTCGCCATACAGTGTCTTGACACTCACGACAGTGAACCGCTCGCAATAGCTGAGATTTACCTAAAAGGTAACGACGGCAAGAGGATTGGCAGAGAACAATGGCAAGTGAAATATGCCGACAGCGAGAATGAACTCGGCAACCACACCGGCGACAAAGCTTTCGACTTGCAGGAGTCTACTTACTGGCAGACGGAAAAGGCAGCCGACTTCCCTCATCTCATCGTGATTGATCTCGGAGCTGAGCAGCAGGTTAAGGCTCTCGATTATCTGCCACGAATGGAGCAAGGTGCTCCTGGAAGCATGAAGAGATTCAAGGTGTTCGTATACTAAAAGCTCTGAATGCCGACGACAAAGAGAATAATTGACTTGAAAAAATAATATTAAAAAGATGATACTGCTTTTTATTTTCAATAGGGATTGAAAAAATAGATTTTGTTTTAGGTTTTAAGTAATTTAACCAGTTTGACATTATTGCATATAGGTATATTAGTAGTTTGGTATTGATTAGCAGGATAATTTTGAAAAGACATTAAGTTTGCAATGTTTTGATTGGTATTAGTTTAAATGGTAAAAGATTTCAGGATTGTATAATAAATGAGTCTGCGGGAGCAGGCTCATTTGTGCTTTTGAACGATTCTCATACTTTTTGTGACGATAAGTCTACATTATTAAATAATAAAATAAATACTTTTGTGCACTCAAACTATAGAACCAATAATATCAGAATAAAATGAAAAGAATACTCCTAACAGCAGTGGCAGTCTTGATGATGCTTCCTGCTTTACCGCAGCCGAAAAATATCTACGGCTATCTCTACTGCCACATGAGCCGCAAGGGCGAATGGACAGCTTTTGCTCTCAGTCGCGATGCCGAGAACTGGCACGACCTGAACAACGGCAACGAGGTTTACGACACTAAAGCCTTGTCGAGAATTGAAGGCGGGGCAAGGGATGCCTATATCAACCGTTCTGCCGACGGCAAGGGCTTTGTGATGGTAACGACAGACATGTGTGTTGCCAACAGCCACAAATGGAACAACTACGGCATGGACCTGCTCAAGAGCGACGACCTGTGCCACTGGTCTTCCGTAACTTTCGACTTCCGCAAGGGACCACAGATATTCTGCGACCCGGAATCACCCGACGTGTATAAGGACTATAGCGGTATATGTAGAGTTTGGGCACCACAGGTGGTATGGGACAAGGACTATACGTGGAAAGACGGAACGAAGGGCGGTTACTTCATCTACTACTCGCTCTTGAACAAGCCGGAGGATAAATACGACCGCGTGTTCTATTCTTATGCCGACCGCTCGTTCACTAAGATTACCAAGCCTCAACTGCTCTTCGACTGGGGCTATGCCACTATCGATGCAGACATTGTTTATGTTAAGGCAGACGGCAAATACCACATGATGATCAAGAAGGAGGGTGGACAGAGAGGTATCTTTGCCACTTGTTCCGACAAGCTAACGGGTCCGTGGCCTGAGCCGGACACGAAGGATTATGTGAAGTTTGAGGGTAACAAGCAGTGTGAGGGAGCATCGGCTTTCCAGGTTGCCGGCGACGACACATGGCGTGTGGGCTATGTGGAGTATTCGTCGAACCCGACGAAATACCGCATCTGCCGGGCTGACAAGAACTTGCGCAATTTCCATTCTCCTACTGACATTAAGGGAGTCAGCGATCCGCAACACGGCTCCTTCCTGCCACTATCGAAGAAGGAATACTTGCGACTGGAGAAGTTCTGGAATAAATAAGGGTAGAACCTCCTATCCTACTTTTTCATAGCCTATTTACAGAATTAAAGATTTTTGCTTCATGTTATAGAGTCTGTGAAGACTCGTATATAAAAGGAAACAGGGGCGTGTAAGAAAGCTTTTCTCTACACGCCCCTGTCTGTTATTATATAAGTTCAACCCTTTTTCCTTGAACTGAATATATTGCCATTAGCCCCCGTGGCTTACTTTACCACCTTCACAGCCTTGCCATTTGCAAGTTTGTTGATATGCAAACGGTTGGCAGCAGCCGGACGGTTCTTCTTTCCGTCGATGCTGTAAGAAGCTACCACCTTGCTTGACTTTGCCTCAGAAGCAGCATTGTCCACGCCGTCGGTTGCCTGAGTGTCAATATAGTAAGTACCCCAGCAGAGATTGCTATCGTCCATGTCAACATATCCGAAGCCCTGAATATAGCGGCCGTCTGGAGTTATAGAACTTGGGGTATTGCTTTCGTTGGCATCCATCTTTGCAATGTCGGTCAGTGTCGGGAACACTTCCGACATGCGCTTTGCCTCAGTTTCGCCAGCCTTTACGATGATGGCATAACGAGCATACGAACTTTGGTCTTCAGCATATCCGATGATTGTACCATCGTTGGCAACAGCGTCGGCATAGTAGAAAACATCAGCGCTTGCCTCCGGACAGGTGATTGCCTCATAAGTATCAGTCTCCACATTATATCGACCAATAACTATACCGTGGTCATAGTCATTTTTGCCATGGATGTTGAGAGCCACATATTTGCCGTTGCGGCTGATGGAAGCGCCCTCAAATGTATCGAAGTCTTGTGGACCACTGAAATCCATTGTTGCATCAAGATATTTCTTGCATGCCGGGATAACGGAATAAGTAGTATTGTCGTCGTTGAGAGCCCATATCATCATAGGATAGGTACTAAAGTTGTCCTGTCCGTAGCCTACGAGCACAGAACCGTCGGCATTTCCGCCTCTGATTCCCATTCCGTCATTCTCGAATCCCAACCATGCCTCAGACGACTTAGGCAGTACGGTTTTCTTGCCGTCGGCAATCATCACCGGAGTCTGGGCATAGCTATTGTCGTATGTAAGTCCGAACACCTTGCCAGTGCTTGTTATATAGTTGGCAATAGAAGTCTCGTCGAGCAGTTTTTCATACTTTCCTGTAGAGAAATCAAACTTGGCTGCTATCTCATCGATATATCCCACACCAATGCCATCGTCTGTGATTGAGCGCACATCGGCATCTGCCAAACCGCTATCATCAGAACCGAGATTGTCAGACACAAAATACTTTATCTCGCCATTCTCTGTGTTGTAGATAAAGGCGCGTCCCTCCGTGTCGCTTCCTCCCACGTATTTACCATTGTCGGAAATTGCAGTGCCTTGCATCAAGGCGTTCTCTGTCCATGGAATGTAAGTAAGCTTCTGTGCTGAAGCTGTGAAGCATGCGGCGATAAAAGCCGCTGAAAGTAAAGCTTTTCTCATAATTACACTTTTTATTTATTTCATTATCCTGTTTTATAAATACAAATCTTTGTAAGTAGCTATTCACAATTAGTTTATACAAACAACAAAACATTTATATTTAAAACAACCGTCACAACATATACAACCCAAACAACTTTCATGCTTGTCACGCACGCTGCGTGTTGTACTTGTTGTATAAGTTGTACTTGTTGTTTTTTATATTACCTCCATTGTCGTTTGTATAAAATAATTTTGACTCGTTACTTATTTGTGTTTGCGCTTGCAAAGATATGCAAATCAAAAGAATTTACCAAGTAAAAAGTGCAAAATGTAATATTTTAACTACAATATTGTATTAGATTTAAATAAAAATACACATATAGATGATAAACCATTAATTTCCATCTATATGTGTATTGATTTTTATTTCAGAATAAATCCACCGTTAGGCTGCATAACGACCTTAACTTTGCCGTTTTTCCCGATATTCGTATTCTTTACATGGGATACAGGCCATAGACTCTTCTTGTCGGGAGTTTCATAATAATAGCTTACTGATTTTCCCGACAGCATATTCAAGTTAAGGTTCAAGTTCATTGGCTTTTCCGTAGCGTTAAGTCCAACAACATACCAGTCGGCACCATGTCTACGCGCCATAACAACATATTTTCCAGGATAGCCGTCGATAAAACGAGTCTCGTCCCAAGTTGTCGGCACACCTTTAAGGAAGTCTATCTCGTGTTGCGGCAGTTCATTTAGGTTGTTCGGGTATATGGCAATACAGTTTATGCTTGCCTGGTTGACAATGGCGGCTGCCATTTCAAAAACATCGGATGTATAGCGACGATGACGACTCTTGTTGTCGCGCGACATATAGCGGTTCATTATCGTTCCGCCCCAGTCCATCGAAGCCACGGCATTGCGACAGAAAGGATGCATCGTAAGTTCGAAGCCTTCTTTCTTTGCGTGGTGTTCTGTAAAGAACACGTTTTCTGACGCCAGCACTGCCTCGCTCGATACATAGTTAGGGAACATTCTCTCCCACCCTCTCGGCAGGGTGCAGCCATGGAAGATACACTGTATTCCGTAGTCATTGGCATCGCTCAGAATGTCTTCGTAAAGCTGCATGGTATGCTGCTTGTCGCCACCGAAGAAGTCTACCTTTATACCTTTTACGCCGATGCTCTTCATCCAAGCCATCTCTTTTTTGCGCTCGATAGACTTGTCCATGCAGTTGTGCGGTCCCTGAGGTGCATCGTTTTCCGTTCCGTTGCTATTATACCACAGCATGAGATGCACACCTTTGCTCTGTGCGTATCGGCTCAGTTCTGCAATACGCTCCCTACCGGTTTGGTCGTCCCAAAGTCCATCGACGAGAACATACTCGTAGCCCATTGCAGCAGAGAGGTCAACAAACTGCTTTTGGTCATTGTAGTTAGCCGAATTGTCTTGCCAAATCAGCCAGCTCCATGTGTAGCGTCCCGACTTATACTGTTCCGACGGTTCGTAGAGCGGGTCTACCACATCATAAGGTATTGTTGTTTCAACAATCGGTTTCAACGTCTCGCCCACGGTGATTGTGCGCCACGGCGTACTTCCCGGCAATGCAAAAACAGCGTTGTTCGAGCCAATGCCGTCACATTCTTCCTTCATCGGGAATGCAATCTCGTAGCCCTTCTCCTTGTCGTAGTCGGCTATGCGACAACCGGGATAGCTGCTTCGTGTGCCAGTCTCGCTTATGAGCGCCCATCCGTCGTTGCCGATACGGAAGAGACATGGGAAGGTATAGCCCCTGCCGTATTTCGACTTTGCCGTTAGTGGAGCGTTGGGAGTATATTCCTCCTCATAGCTCGGTTTTGTGCGCTTCCATCCTATCATAGGGTCAGACTGCGGCGAAAGGAATGTGGTGGTCTGTTCAGGCAGTTGAAAGGCAGTAGCCTCCTTATATATAATAATGTGGCGGTTGTCGCCCTGCTGACGGAACGAGTAACGGAAGGCAACATCGTTGTTGGAAACGTTGAAGGTGACGGTCATCGGAATTTTCTTCTCATTCACGTATGTAACGTTCATCTGGTTCGCCTCATAGTCTACAGCCGAAGCCTTTGTTGAGCGCATCACATAATGTTTGCTGATTTTATCCGTTGCGACAGTCTCATACTTCAGGTTCTGCGAGAAATCGCCAAGACTGCTTTCGAGACCGAGTCTTGACTTGATTATCATTTTCTTTCCGTTGTAGTCTACGGTATAGAAAAGTTTACCATCGGTATCCTCTGTAGTAACCACGAGTTTTCCATCGGGTGATTTCACTACGTTCTTCTCCGCCCAAGCCATCTGCGAGCATACAGCTATCAACAGGGAGGCAGCAATAAGTTTATTTGTCGTTTTCATTGAATATGATAAATAGTTAGTAATTGTAAATTTACAGGTGCGAAGATAATGAAATTTGTACAAGTATCGGTATTTTTATCATTAAGAAAAGGTAACTTATTGTGATATACATAATAAAATGTTAACTTTGCAGCGCAATTTTATAACAAAAGGTATTATGAACGTAAAAAGATTTATCAGGAATTCAGTATTCACTCTGTCGTTTCTTGCCATTGGCGGCAATGCCATGGCTGGAGAAGAAGACACGGTGACGGTATTCAACAGCGTAAGGTTCTACGACGGCTATCTCGTGGAGAATAACCCCGACGACCCTACCCTCGACGGTATTCTGCGTCACCGCACATCACTCTATGCCGTGAAGCTCACCGACGAGCAGTTGAATAAAATGGGCGACAAACTGCAGATGAACGTTTGGGTGCAGGCTTGCTGCGACAACTACGACCGCATCGGCAATATCAACCTTGCCTTTGTACCGAAGGGACAGGAGAGCTACAAGATTGACTACAATAATCCGGAGAACAACGTGCCGCGCATTGAGATCGGCCGTTTCATCACTCCGTTTATGAACAAGAACAAGAAGCCGGACACGGTGCCGTACACTTACGACGTGCCTTACCTCAGCTACATTTTCCGCGACAAGGAGTTGCGCGAGAAGTATGACATCTGGGTGGAGTACGAGTTGTTCGGAGTGCCGTATGCAGCAAACACTCAGATTTCAGGCTGTTCCGGCAGAAGCGACGTGTTCCTCGGAACACTGAAGTTCTCTTCGCAGCCAGAGAACCGCGGTGTGGAGACAGACAAGGATGTGCTCGTGCCTATCGTGATAAAGAATCCGGAATATATCGCCCACAACCTTAACAATTACAACGAGAATGCCACCGACACACTGGGCAAGACGGTGAAAACCTATGAGTTTGAGGTGCCGAAGGATGTACAGAGCGGTATGCTCGTGCTCATCACTTCCAACCACGGAGCCAACTCTGGCGGCGAGGAGTATAACCGCCGCTGGCACTACGTTTATTACGACGGTGGCGAGGAACCGGTACTTACCTACAAGCCGGGCAGAACATCGTGCGAACCGTTCCGCAAATACAACACTATGCCGAACGGCATTTACGGATTTGTCAAACAAAGCGACAAAACATGGCAGTCGTTCAGCAACTGGTGTCCGGGGGACATTATCGACAACCGCATCATCCTGCTCGGTAGTGTGAAGGCTGGCAAGCACAAGGTTACTATCAGCGTGCCGGATGCCGTATTTGCCGACAAGCAGGGCGACATCCCTGTATCCATGTACTTCCAGGGACTCACCGAGGGTCAGCTCGACGGTATCAACGAGGTTAAGGCTGAGCCGATGAAACAGTTCGTAGGCTTCAATATCGCCGACGGCAAACTATCAGCTGTGAGCACAGAGGGCGTGGTTTCTATCGAGGTGCGCGACCTGCAGGGCAAACTCCTTCGTGAAAACGAGTGTCAGAAGACTATCAGCGTTGCCGGTGTGCCGTCTGGCATTTATCTCGTCAGCGTGGAACTGACTAACGGTATTATCGAGACTCATAAAGTGAAACTGTAAACATACAAAAAAGCCGCATCATGTATCTGGAGTATGGCTAAGCTCCGGATGCCAGATGCGGCTTGGTTTTATCCATTAACAATTTTATTAAACTTTATGGCTTCCTCTCCTTACAGCGGATATTCCTCGAAAGCATAGAGAACGGTAGAGAGATAACGCTCTCCGGTATCCGGCAGCAGAACGACGATACGCTTGCCTTTGTTCTCCGGGCGCTTGGCAATCTCTGCGGCAGCAAAGGCTGCCGCTCCTGATGATATACCGACAAGCAAACCTTCCTGTTTGGCAAGTTCACGTCCTGTGCGGATAGCATCATCGTTGTCTACATCAAACACCTCGTCAACGACAGAGGCATCGTATGTCTTCGGCACGAAGCCGGCTCCAATCCCCTGAATCTTATGCGGACCGCTGGCACCGCCGTTGAGCACAGGCGAAGTCAATGGTTCCACGGCAATCACCTTTACTTCAGGATTCTTCTCCTTCAGTCTTTTGCCGATACCCGAGACAGTACCGCCCGTTCCCACTCCAGCAACAAAGATATCCACCTTACCTTCAGTCTGTTCCCAGATTTCAACACCCGTAGTTTCGTAGTGGCGCTTCGGATTAGCCTTGTTTTCAAACTGCTGAAGTATTACTGCTCCCGGGATAGAATCCCGCAGTTCGTTGGCAGCCTTGATAGCTCCCGCCATACCGTCCTTTCCCGGTGTCAGTCTCACTTCCGCGCCATAAGCCTTCACAAGGTTGCGACGCTCCACACTCATCGTCTCCGGCATGGTAAGAATGAGTTTATATCCTTTTACGGCAGACACGAGAGCCAGTCCTACACCAGTGTTGCCGCTCGTAGGCTCTATGATGGTAGCTCCGGGTTTCAGGATTCCCTTCTCTTCGGCATCCTCAATCATAGCCAGAGCAATACGGTCTTTCACGCTGCCTCCGGGATTGAAATATTCCACCTTGGCAACAATAGGAGTCTCTATATTTTTCGACGCTGAGAACTTTCCGAGTTCGAGCAACGGGGTGTTGCCAATCAGGTCTGTAAGTTTCTTTGCTATCATAATATGTTGTTTATTTAAGACGTAGAAGACTTCTATAATTTATAGAATAAAGCTTACAATCTTTAATCTTTAAATTTTTAAATCTTTAATCTTTATATTTTTAATCTTTAATCTTTATATTTTTAATCTTTAATCTTTAAATCTTATCAAACGCCTGGCTCAGGTCATCGATAATATCGTCGATATGCTCCGTTCCGATACTCAGTCGGATAGTCGATGGAGTGATATGCTGCTGTTCGAGCTCCTCTGGCGTCATCTGTGAGTGAGTTGTGGTGTATGGATGGATAACGAGACTCTTCACGTCGGCAACGTTGGCAAGAAGAGAGAAAATCTTCAGTGAGTCGATAAACTTCCATGCTTCCTTTTCTCCTCCCTTAATCTCGAAGGTAAATATACTGCCACCACCATTAGGGAAATATTTCTCGTATAGGGCATGGTCTGGATGAGAAGGCAATGACGGATGGTTTACTTTTGCCACCTTAGGATGGTTGGCAAGGAACTTCACCACTTTCAGCGCATTCTCTACATGGCGCTCCACACGCAGCGACAGCGTCTCGAGTCCCTGCAAGAGGATAAATGCGTTGAACGGAGAAATGGTAGCTCCCGTATCGCGGAGCACTACGGCACGGATACGTGTTACGAATGCTGCCTTGCCGGCAACATCAGCAAAGATGGCACCATGATAGCTTGGGTCTGGCTTTGCGAGCGATGGATATTTGTCGGCATTCGCCTTCCAGTCGAATGTACCTCCGTCTACGATTACGCCACCAAGACTTGATCCGTGACCACCGATGAATTTAGTTGCCGAATGTACTACCACGTCGGCACCGTGTTCTATCGGACGGATAAGATATGGAGTGCCGAAAGTGTTGTCTACGATGAATACGATATTATGCTTGTGTGCCACGGCTGCCACGGCATCGAGATTGGTAACGTCGGAATTCGGATTTCCGAAGGTCTCGGCATACACAACCTTTGTATTTGGCTGAATAGCCGCTTCAAGGGCATCGAGGTCGTTCACATTTACTATTGTGTTTGTGATACCAAGCGTATGAAGGGTATGGGTTATAAGATTGAACGAACCGCCATACATATTGTCGGCAGCAACGATATGGTCGCCGGCAGCAAGTATATTCTGCAGAGCATAAGTAACGGCTGCTGCTCCCGAAGCCACAGCAAGTCCGGCAACGCCACCCTCAAGAGCAGCCACACGGTCTTCAAACACTCCCTGGGTTGAGTTAGTCAGTCTGCCGTAGATATTTCCGGCATCGCGCAGCGCAAAACGGTCGGCAGCATGCTGCGAGTTGCGGAATACGTATGATGTTGTCTGATATATTGGTACGGCACGTGCATCTGTAGCCGGATCCGGCTGTTCCTGACCAACGTGTAACTGTAATGTCTCGAAGTGTAGTTTCTTTTCGCTCATAGTCGTATATTTTTATTGTTTATTTTCTTTTCCTGAAAGCTTGCAGAGACGTTTTATTTCTCTTATTACTTTCGATGTTGCAAAGGTACGGCGGTTTTCCGGTTCCCGAAATACCACAAATGTATCATTTAGCATACCATGTTTGTGGTATATGCGCATTTTTCCATACTTTTCCCAACATTTTCTTAATTAAAAAGCCCATACTCGGCAATTTTCAAACAGTTTTCACTCAAAAGTACATATACATCCTATACCTGTTTATAGGTAAATTAAAGAATATCCTTGCCAGTCAGCAATATTATTCGTAACTTAGCATTACGAAAACAATCACAGCCTGAATTTATGACAAACGTATGGATAAGTGCCGCTGGACTTTGCGGAGCAACAATAATAGGTAGTATTCTCGGATTCGGAATCAAAGAACTGCCACACAAGTGGAACGACACGGTGCTTGGCTATTGTGCCGGAGTGATGCTCGCCGCCTCAACATTGGGACTGATTGTCCCTGCCTTTGAGTCGGTGGCTACGCCGTGGTGGCTTGTCGTCGTGGGAGTAATGGCAGGAGCTATGTTCCTCAACGTGCTCGATCTCGTGACGCCTCACCTCCATCACATCACGGGACTTGATGCCGAGGAGCACCGCAACAACTCCACCCTCAACCACATACTGCTCTTTGTCATGGCAATCGCCATCCATAAGTTTCCTGAAGGCATTGCCGCAGGAGTGAGCATGAGCGAGGGCGAGGAGGCGTCGTGGACTGTCAGTTTCGGTATCGCACTGCAAAACATCCCCGAAGGTATGGTGATAATAGCGCCGCTCCTGCTTGCCGGAGTGAAGCGCCTGCGCACATTCGTTATTTCCATAACCATCGGTCTGCTGGAAGTCATCGGCGTGTGGACAGGATTTGCCATGGGCAACGTGTCGGCATACATGCTCCCCATCATGCTCGGATTTGCCGGCGGTGCGATGCTCTACGTAACAAGCGACGAGATGATACCCGAAACTCACGCCCACGGCTATCAGAAGCAAGCCACCTATGCTTTACTGCTCGGTTTCATGACATTTATACTGCTTGAGAAACTACTGTAAATACTGCTTGAGAAGCTCTCTGTAAATAAATCCTAAGCTTGAATGTTCTCGCATCACATATTTTATTTTTCTGAAAAAAAGTATCATAGTATCATTTTTATATGTAATTTCGCAGATAAACCGTTATCTCTCAACAACATACGCAAATGACTCTTTTCTGATTATTTTACAGAAAAGTATCATAATGTATCATAGAAGTATCATTAAATTGCGTATCTTGCCATCTGTTAAGGCGTAAAAGAGAAAGCTAAAGGCATTGCCCAATTTAAGTCTCTAAGTTTGGGCAATCATTGCCCACTATCAAGGGCATCGATGCCCGCATTGAAAGACTTCGTGCCCATCTATGTGGGCAACACCTTGGGCAAGTTGTTTAGAGTTACTTTTCTTTATTATATAAGGTATAAACGCACGGAGCCGCTTACAGAGTTGCTTACTTTTATAATGATACTTTAGATGCTATAATGATACTTTTTATGATACTTTTTGTAAAGTAATAAGAAAAGTATCATTTTTACATCTCACTGAATATCAAGCTATTAAATATTATTTTTCTTATATTTATGATACAATGATACTTTTTCGCCTTTTTAAATTTTATGTTACAAAAGATAATATCCAATGAATAATACAGGATAAGAAGCATCTCGGAATAAGAAATGAATAAATTCATTTCGTTCTTCTCTCGATTTGCACT
>ERZ808270.600-NODE-600-length-19888-cov-3.217264_pt1 | contig 19888 bp, 19 predicted proteins | sample MGYA00521082_ERZ808270 | MGnify/ENA primary metagenome ERZ808270 (study PRJEB31516, sample SAMN03275594) | gut metagenome | biome: mammalia-associated habitat; material: feces | host: Papio cynocephalus | place: Kenya | collected 2012-07-27 ... | reverse complement strand
GGAGTCCCCAGGCCTTTGCGTTCAACATCATCTGACATATTTTCACTTCCAGCTTTATCCATTGCAGCCAATAAGCTATCCTCGGTATAATGCTTTGGGGGCTGTGTATAATGCTCAGAGACTCTTGTATCTTCAACTAGAATATTCATACCTTCTGTAAGATCTGGCAGTTTATTTACATCATCTGTCTCCGTTTTTTCCTCAGTTGTCTTATATTTCTTTTTGAAAATATCATCAAAATCTTTCCATCCGTTCGAGATCACTTCTTTACCAGATACCTTAAATATATTTCCCTTGCAGTTAAACTCCGCCTTTGTTGAGTTATAAATATGTCTTGATGCTGTAGCGCACAATAGCCTGTTAGCACATAACGATAATACTTTTATTTCACCAACAGGAACCTCTTTTAAATCCTGTTTTACAATCTCAACCGTTGGAATAATGGCATGGTGGTCTGTAACTTTTTTGCTATTTAAGACCTGATCAACAGCCGGATTAAACATAATGTCCTGATCAAATAGTGTCGAATCGAAAATAGCCTCTATTACATTCTTTGCAGTCTCCTCCATATCATCCGAAAGATATTGGCTATCCGTTCTCGGATATGTAACCAACTTTCTCTCATACAGGTTCTGAGTATATTCAAGAGTCTGCTTAGCAGTAAATCCAAACAATCTATTCGCATCTCTCTGCAGCGTAGTAAGATCATATAGTCTCGGTGGAGATATCTTTTTCTCTTCCTTTACTACACTTGTAACAGTTGCCTGTTCATTTTTACATTCTTTCGCAACACTATCCGCCTGGCTTTTATCACCAATATGTTCAGATACCGCATCTATCCCATTTCCAAGAATATGTGCTATATAATAAGTCTCTTTCTTGAAATCATTAATCTTCATTTCTCGATCTACCAACATAGCAAGTGTAGGTGTCTGAACCCTTCCAACCTTCAAGAGCTTATTGTACAGTACGGTGAAAAGTCTTGTACCATTAATACCTACGAGCCAGTCTGCCTTCTGCCTTGCGAGAGCTGATTCATATAAGTGATCAAATTCTCTTCCTGGCTTAAGATTATTAAACCCTTCTCTAATTGAAGACTCTTCCATCGAAGAAATCCATAAACGTTCAAAAGGTTTCTGACAACCAACCTTGTTATAAACTAACCTAAAAATAAGCTCTCCTTCTCGCCCCGCATCCGTTGCACAAACCAGAGATTCAACATCGTCTCTCATCATCAGCTCACTTAACACCTTATACTGTTTTATTGTGTCGTTTTTCACTTCATACGAAAATGAATCTGGAATAATTGGCAACGAATCATATGTCCATTTTTCATACTGCTCACCATAACTAGCGGGTTCCGACAACTCAATCAAATGTCCAACACACCAAGAAACTATATAGCCATTTCCACTCCTATATCCATCGCCTGTCGAATCATTAGCGCCAATCACTTCAGCTATACTATTTGCAACACTTGATTTCTCTGCTATTACCAATTTCATAGTTTTACCTCCTAAAAAAGTGGCAGTCTATCAACTGCCACCTATTGTATCTTATTGCATATTAGTTATTACTCGTCCTGATCCGGATCATCATCTGTTTCCTCTAAGTCATCTTCATCGCTAAGCCCATACATCTCGTCGTCATTTGCTTCTGGCTTTCCCTTTTTTCCAGACAACGCCTTATATCCTACAATCACTATAGCCATTACTCCAAATATAATCACATACAACCAAATGCCCAAACCTTTGCTTTCTTTCTTTTTGTCTGCATCAGCATTAGCATCCTCAGTACTCTCTTCGGTTGTCGATTCATCCATATCTGGTGTTACTGTATCTTTATCTATATTATTTCCCTGGGCTACAGAATTCTGTGGCAATGTCTGCTCACCACTATTAACAAAATTCAGCAAGTTATCATTAGATACCGAAGTAAGGAAATAAACTGTACCATTTCCGTGAGTAACATCTACACCATCATCGTCTGTATACGAAGCTGACATATCAATTACCAGAAAATACTGCTGTCCATCCCTTGTTACTATTGTATAAAACTGCTTTTTATTAACAGTCTTAGATATATCTTTTCCAGCTTCATCTGTTACTGATGTAACTGCTCCTGTTGATGGATTTGTAACAGTTGCACTACCATTATCCGGCAGGGAATCTGCAGGATTCTCCGTGTTTTCCTCACTGCTTCCTTCTTCCGTGGTTTTATCCTTATAGTAAGGATTATTTACTGTATATACCATGCTTGAATTTCCGGCATTATCAATAGCATAAATATAAAAGTATTGATATGTAGAATCAAATTTCTGCAGTCTGACGGACACAACACCATTTTCATCTGGATCAAAACTATATTCATTGATATATATTTTTTTTACTCCACTTTCTGTATCGTATGTAAGAACTGTCAACAGTCCCTCACTCACTGCCGCATTTAATGTTGGGGGCACTGTATCAAAGCATTTAATAAATCGATTCTTCTCGTATTCCTGCCCATTCATATCAGTCACTTTAACATATACTGTACAGTTCTCCGTAATCTCTATGGCTCTATCATCGGTAATATCTACCCAGCTACCTGTTGATCCAATCTTTGCCTCAATAGTATTAATTTTGAACTTACTATCTCCATAGATTTTTTCAACCTTAACATTAACCATTGCTGAATCGTTATACCAACCAGCCTTTGCAAGAGCAATTGATATTTTAACCTTATACTTGTTATCATTTGATGCCACCACTTCAGATGTAGTCTCTGAAGAGTTTGGATCCTTTGTAGATGGAGTTGTCTGTGTAGACTCAGTTGTTGCTCCTGTAGTCGTTTCTGTCGTCATCTCTGTTGTAACTTCGGATCCAGAATCATCCTGTGCATAAACGGTGTAACCTTTAAAACTTCCTAAAAGTATTCCCACCAATGCGAAAGAAAAAATTAATTTTTTTAACATCTCATTCATCCTCTTATTCATCTCCTGTTTCTAAAAAGTTGTAGCAGGAGAATTATCATCCCCTGCTACTTCAACATGCTGTGCATAGACAGTTATAAGAGTGTCTATAGCACTCTCTGGATTTCCCTCTAATCCTACCTCCTTGAGTTTTGTTTTAAAAAGGAAATATTCCGTTCTATCTATCTTATCATTTAATTCCTGCAGCTTTGCATTCTCCTTGTTAAGCCTACTTCGTACCTTTTCATATTCAACAGTAAGCTTATTCACCTTATCCTGTTGTCTATCTCTTTCTATCTTCTGCTTTGCAATTTTATCTTCGTATCTTTCCACGTTCTTGCTCCTTTTACTTATACTTAGGTCTGATAAACGATGTGATTGGGAATCCACCTGTTGTATATCTAGTCTTTAACGCTACACATCCACCATTACTTTGTGATCCACTCACGCCGTCACTTGAAGTATTACCTCCAATAGTTGTAAATGTGCCATCTCCATTATTAGACACAACAACCTCTATATGTTCATTGTTCCCAAATAGAACAATATCTCCATACTTAGCCTCAGTGCTTGTAATGAATAAACCATTATTCTGTGCCCATGTATAAACTGCTCCACATCCAGCTACTTTGCCCCCATCGTAAAAAGCATCTCCATTGCCACTCTTATTAAAGCACCACCAGACAAACACGCAACACCATGGATAAGCGTCTCCACTTACTTCCTGTCCATAATAGTCTGTGTTATAAATAACGTTATTAGATCCTATTGGATTTTCTGTAATTCCTATCTGATTTTGCGCTGTCTGCATAACTCCTGCAGCTCCATTTGCGACAACTATTGCTCCTCCTCCAACTGATGAACCACTTTTATACTTTTCAAGCCATTCTTCACCATATTCTTTATGACCATAGCTTGTCCAACCACTTTTCTTTGCCTGTTCATTTGAATACTCAGTTGAAAGTTCCAGTGTCCATTTTGTGGCATTTTTGCCCTTCATAAATCCAAGCCAACCACCACCATAATTGTATGCCTGGGCAACAATTTGTAGATTATCATAATCATCAGCTCCGTCCACCCCCCATGTTTTCATATGGGAATAAAACACACGTATACCAATGTCTATTGATTTTTGCTCAGTTGTCCAGTCAGATGGCATGGTACTGTCATCCCACAATCCACTTTCCTTACATTGCATGAGATCTCCACCACAACTTGATGAAATTCCTCCTGATTCCTGTTGAATAGTCGCAAGAATAGCATTTACATAATCATTAAGATCTATATTGCTTGATGCATCGTTATTAGCTTTACATCGTTCTGTAACCCATTCTTTCCAATCCATAACCGCACTCGGAAAACCTGTGCCTATTATAGGTTGTGATGCAGAGTTATTTGAATCGCCACCAAATGACATAAGCAATATCGGACCAGCAGCTCCAATCAGTGATATAACCAATGCGACTGCAGCAGTTGATACAATTGCTATCCTACCTAGAGGTGATGAAGCAAGCGCCTTAACAGACTCCCACAAGAATCCTGCCCCTTGCTTAATTTTGTCATACACATTTAAGCCTGTCGTATATGTAACAGTTGCCGTGCTTTTTGCTTTTTTTGCATTTTGATACTCTTTAATGGCATTTTTCATATACTTCTTTTTGACAGCCTTTTTCTGCAGATAACGATCATACATATTGCTATTTTTCCAAAGATCACTTTCTTTTGCCCTGTCAAGAGCAGTTTGGTAATTTATCTTTATAGCATTTTTGGCAATCTTATCTTCCTGTTTTATAAGCCTGGTTATATCTTTTTCCCGTCTTTGCTGACGCCAATACTTTGCCGTACTTGATACCGAATAGACTGTTGATGCCGCATCCGAAACCTTATTTGCTGCATCTGTCCAAGCATTTTGAATTCCCAGACCTTTTTCATCATTTGCCATATCATCTGTCATACGAAGTGTTCTTTTACCAAATGATGCTGCTTGTGAAATAGCTGAATATTTTGCTCCTTCATGCAGTTTACTCTCAGTACCCACTTCCACTCTAAGATCAGTCTTTAAACCTCCCTTTACAGAAGTTTTGATATTGTACTGTTGCCGGAGTTTTTTTTGTAACTTCTTTCTATGATCATGCAACTTTGTATCAGAAACACCCTCACTATGAAGTAATATTCTATTTGCTGCCTCTTGATTAGTTTCTGGGACTTTTCTTCTCCTGTTTACCAGCTTATCTCTGACTTCCCTACTCACTTCAAGCGTTGTGTGCGTGGTTTTATTTGAAAGTTTCTGTGCACTCTCCGTATTTTCACTAGATAGTTTATTACCACCATCTTCTACGTTTTTCAGAGTGTCACCTGCCATATCTGCCATCTTGCCCTTCAGATCATATCCCATCCGGCGACCTCCTTAATTCTAACCTGCCTGCTCTGAAGCAGTTTCTGTCTCTGTCTTAGTCTCTGCCGGCTTTGTCGTAAGAAGTGTATACATAAGAGTATCCTTAGGGAACCTATCAACAAAAGGCTGAACAATATCTCCAAAAAAAATGAGTCCTTCACCTTGTCCAACATTCGTCACGTATTTGATCTGATGCTGTGATATGTCAAGCTTCTGGGCAAGAATATCTCTATCGTCTGCACCCTGGTTGAGCATATACACAAAATCCGAGTTATCAAATATATTTTCGATTTCCTTTGAAGCAAGGAAATCCTTGACATTCTGTGTAATTCCTGTCGGTATTCCTCCCCACTTTCTAAATCGTTTCCAGATCTCCATCGAATAAGCCGCTGTCAGCTCGTCCTTCAAGAGTAAATGGAATTCGTCTATGTAAAATCTCGTGAACTTATGCATTTCACGGTTTACTGTTACCCTGTTCCAGACAGCATCCTGTACGACAAGCATACCGAGCTTTTTCAGTGTCTTACCAAGTGACTTGATGTCAAAGCATATGATACGATTGCTCATATCCACATTTGTACGATGGTTAAACAGGTTGTTGCTTCCCTCAACATACAGATACATACACTGTGCTATATGCTGTGAAACCAGATCTTCCTTGTGTGATAAAAGTTCATTATAAAGATCCTGAAGTATCGGCATATTCTCTGGCACCGGATTTTCAAAATACTTCGTGTAAATCCTTGATACCGCAAAGTCGATTGCCGATTTTTCTTCCGGCTTCAAACCACTTTTACCACCTACAACAAGCTCCATAAATGACAGGATAAAATCTGCTTTCAGTGATACCGGATCATCATCATCAGAATAGTTAAGGTTAATATCAAGTGGATTGATATACTGCTTCGATGACTGTCCGATTTTTATAACCTGTCCGCCCAGGTAATTCACAAGCGGGTAATACTCCGCCTCCGGATCACAGATTAAAATATCATCCGTTGTCACAAGGAATGTGTTAAGTATCTCTCTCTTGGTCGCAAATGACTTTCCGGAACCCGGTGTACCGAGTATCAGTCCGTTAGGATTTTTCAGCATTTTTCTGTCTGCCATGATCATTCCGTTTGACAGGGAGTTAAGTCCCATATAAAGGCTTTCCTTGGATTCCATGAAAAGCTCCTGTGTCGTAAATGGAACAAACACTGCGGTTGATGATGTCGTCAGATACCGGCTCTGCTTTATGAAGTTTTTTCCAAGTGGAAGTGATGATTCAAACCCCTGCTCCTGCTGATGATCCAGCTTACGAAGTACGCAGTTTGCTGACTGAATGTTGTTTGATAATGTGAACCGGAAGTCTTTCATCTTCTGAAGGTTCTCATTAAATGATGTAATAAGGAAAGTCACTTTGAAAAGTCTTTCATTTCTCGACTGCATTTCCTTCAGCAGTCCGTGTGCTTCCTCCGAATATGTCTCAATATCCGGCGGAATGATATCCATGTCATAGCCGCTTCGGATAGCTTTCTTCTGTTCCTCAATCTTCATCTTATTGATATCAGACAGCTTACCTTTAATATATTTCATAGCTTCTGTCTGATTAAGTGTATCAATATGCATTGTGACGCTTAATGCATCTTCCATATTAAGAATGTCTGCAAGCATTTCATCGGAAATCTCTGGTGCAGATATTACAAGAAAATTTGTCGTTGCAAACATATCTCCGATTTTATAGTAATCCTTCGCTCTAAAATCAAACGATGTTGGTGTAATAAAATTCTTTGGTGTAAGTCCACTTTCAACCACATCCTTAAACGACTTCATCGCAAATTTTTCCAAAGAATCCTGATTAAGGTAGTCATGCATGATACGAAGTCTCTCCAAACCATTCACTGGCACACACTTACATCCAAGCAGCTTAAACTTATTGATTACATCCGATTCAATCTTTGCCAATCTCGATACCGCCTGTTTCCTGTCACGAGCTTCAATACCGAAAACCAAGTATTTTGATTTCACGATTCCATTATTTCCTTTTTCAAGCTGATTCCTTAGATATGTCGCATATTCACGTCTTACTACATTAAATTCATCGTTCTGATCTGGAATAGATATAACTTTCTTATACTCCTCCATGTCCACTCTCTGATTAATAAAACAAAATTGGAAGTGTATTGTCTCATCAAAGTAATTCAAAAACTGGCAATACTCAGCAAATATATGTTGCTTTTCATCATTCTGTGCAAGCTGATAATTTATGTCATAAAACTGCACCATTTTAGAATAAAAGTTATCACCTATACGGCACAATCCATCTGGATATATCTGATCAAATGGTATCGTATCAATCGTATTTTCCGGCACACGACGCTTATCAAATTTCTCGACAATAATACGTGCAAGATTCGTAAGAGGATCCTTTTTCTTTGCGCCATGATACGCCGTCTGATATGTAGGAATTCTTCCATTTTCCCTTCTAGGCTCGTTACTTTTTTTGTCTGCCATGTGGACTTTTCACCCCTTTCCTTTTTGCACGTTTTTGTGCCATCATTTTTATTTCCTTTTTTCGCCGTTCATCGTAATACTCATAAATATTTTCAGCCTCTTCCACTCTTATCTGGGGATAAGCAAAGGTATGTCTGATAAAGTTAAGCATATAGACTTCAAGTGGCAATCCATCTTTTTCTACAATTCCAAACAAAAAGAATGGCGCCATAATTGCTATAAGAACATAGAATGCTGCCGTCGTCCCTATAGCGGCCCTAGCTATAAAATATCCAGGGAATCCTACAACAATACCAAGTCCAAAACATATGCACTGTCTTTTTGTAAAATGACCAATAAATTTGGTCTTGATATTTGTAAGATCCTTGGGAACATCTACGTAAGCCATGTTTTTCCTCCTTTATTTTCCTTCTGGACATTATGTCCAAAAGTTTCTACTACGAAATAGCAAATATCTGCTTTGTTATTCCCTCACATTTAAACATTGTATATACAAGCAATATTGAAATTCCAACTGTACTCCAACAAGCTTTCGTCAATAGTTTGATAGCTGTAATCCCGTTCTCAGGATCAAGCGTAATCGTATTTGGATCAAAAACATTTGCAACAAGAACTCCATAAATAGCAACACATATCATCATCAGCACTGCCTGCATTGCAAGAGCAAATACATTTTTCATATATCCGATACCAATATTAGACATATGGTGATTAGTGACTGTTGCCATGGGCAAAGGTGCCACAGCACAGTGCAGATATATTGAAATCATCCTGGAATATAAGATTATTGTGATAAGGATTCCCATAAATTTAATGATGACATCAATAAACCATGTAGATACCGTTAGACTAATAAGACCGGAAACATCTCCACTCTCCGCATCCTCGTCCTGATCTCCATAGTTATCTGATAAATATTTAAGCAGCACTGATCCTTGGGTATTATCTGTTACTTGCTGATTTAGCACCGTCGTAGTTTTACTAACCATTGATGCACCAATACCAAAAAAGCAATTACATATAGTTAAGGCGTTACTGATAAACCAAGCAGCAACTATTGTCTTTATCAACCACTTCATCAGCACCGATACAAAATCTATATCAGCAAGATTATTAGGCTGTACTAGCATAGATATAAGCTCCCATAACACGACAAAAGTGAAAACAGTTCCTGCTACGGGAAGCGCTACCTGTTCTGCGATCTTTACAATAAGTTCCCATATCGTACCTCCCTGCCAAGCATCTGGTGCGGTAGAAAGTTCAGTAGATATAGTTGCAACTTTTTCATTTAAATCAGACAACATATTACTAAGATTTGAATATGCGAGTTCATAAAAAATGTCTCTAAATCCATTCATAAGTTTCTGAACCGTACTGTCAAATAGTCCAAGAAACACCGGTAATAATTGAAACATTTTTATCTCCTTTAAATATCACAGCCACCTACTTTCGCAGATGGCTGTTTTTTATTCGTGATGTATTTTGTAAATAGAGGTGCTTATACTTAGCTAAGTGATGATGGAATCAGATCCTTGAGCTTTGGTACAAGTAATGCACCAACAAGGATAACTCCAGCTCCTGCCATGAACTGCTTCATTCCCTGTGACTTAGCTCCTGGGTTATCATTGCCATACCCCTCAAGCAGATTAACAATTCCAAGAACCGCAAGACCACCACCTACAGCTATTACAACTACCTTAAGAGCTGAAACCCCGCTGTTAAGGAATGATGTATAGTCAAGCATTATAAGTAAGTTAGCAAGGAACTTGTGTGATGCGAAAAAAGATGCAACATTTGAAAGTAACTTTGATCCTGACATTGCTGCCACAATATAACTTGTTAATAAATCCATGATATAAAATCTCCTTTTAATATAAAAATTTTTAATTAGCTCCGACCATCAATCCAGCTTCTTCTATTGCAAAGCTTACCAAGTCATCAGGAAATTCTACTCCTGTAAGATCAAGATCGATAAACTTGTCTTTCTTTGAAAACTTTGGTCTGCCATATCCCGCTACATACTTTGCAATATCAAACTGGTTCTTTTTATCATAATCGGAAAGTTCACTGTACATTTCGTGCGCTGTAATATCGACCTTATCAGAAAAGAACGGACGAACGCCTCGAACCTGTAAAATACACTTACCGCCATCCATAAGAGCCAGGCGGTCTTGACTCATAAGTTCTCGTCCTAACTTTTGATAGTTCATACCGTAGGACATGGTTGTACCTCTAGTGTCAGAGGTGTTGTATGTGTCTATAGTTTCCTTGCCTAGTACATCAGCCAAATCTTTTAGTGTCGATTTCTCTTTGCCACCAAGAAACAGAAATGTATCGCAGTTACCCTCTATCGTCTCTGCATTATCCTTGTAAATTGACTTTAACTGAGCTTTAGACTGTAGGATAATTGATGCCGATATTTCTCTGCTTCGTATGGTTGCTATCAGTTTCTCGAACTTCGGAATCTGCCCGATATTTGCGAACTCATCCAAGATACATCTCACATGTACCGGTAGCTTTCCATGATACTCATCATCTGCAATCGTACAAAGCAAATTGAAAAGCTGTGTGTACATGATAGAAACCAAAAAATTAAGGGAGTCATCAGTATCTGAAATAATGACGAAAAGTGCCGTCTTTCTTCTACCGATGTCTCCCAGTTCGAGTTCATCATATGCTGTTATCTCTCTGACTTCCTTTATATCGAATGGTGCAAGTCTCGCACCACAGGAAACCAAAATACTCTTTGCTGTCTTACCCGCTGCAAGTTTATATTTATGATACTGTCTTACTGCAAAAGAATCTGGATCAGCTTCTATGCCCTCCTCTTCATTACCAAATTCTATGTCTTTAAACATAAGGTCAATGGCATTTTCAAAATCTTCGTCCTCTTCTCTTGTTTCAGACGCATCTATCATTGCAAGCAGTGATACAAAATTTCTTTCACTTTTCTTACAATACTTCACGATATATGCCACATATGCCGTAAATAAAAGCCTCTCCGCTTTAACCCAGAAATCCTCTCCGCTCTGTGCTCCTTCACCCTTTGTATTAGCAATAAGCGTATTTACAAACTTAAGCACATCCTGCTCAGTGTGAATATATGCAAAAGGATTATAATGCAAGGATTTGGCAAAATTAATTGTATTAAACACCTTAATCTTATATGGTGTCCGCTTGTAGACTACCTTACCGGCTTTGTTCTTTACAACCTTTCCATCCTTACCCACCTTCGGTACTTTATTGCCTTTGTCGTCAAGATCCCATGCGCCTTTTGCAAGCATAGTGCCAACTTCTTCAAGCACTGTTCCCTTTGGATCTGTCACAACATAAGAGCATTGCATCTGCATAAGCGATGGTTTTACAAATCCTCTCGTTTTTCCCGCTCCAGAACCTCCAACAATCAAGATATTTTTATTTCTATCATACTTGGGATGCTCTGGTCTTGTCATTCTGAGCCATTCTGTTGCCGTAAGCGGAATATTATTCCACTTAACAGGATCCGTATATGGTTCAAAGTCTTTTTCGGTTCCCCATTTAGCAGAACCATACTCCTCCCCATGTCTGAATTGTTTTGCGTTCTTCTTTCTTGCGTCCATAATTATCTTAAATATTACTCCTGCTCCAATTCCAAAGAAAAAGGGCACAGGTTTAAAAGAGGGCATAAAATAAGGGGGAATCTGAAAAATTAACGAAAAAGCATTAACACATTTATCAAGCACATCAGCCCCATTTGCATAAGATACAGCTTGAACATACTTATTTACCATATAAAAAATCACAATAAACGGAATTCCATCAATAGCAATCTTGTTGAAATTAGGCTTTCCATTTTTCATATACGGCTTAAAGATTTTTTTCGGAAGATTTTTCAAATCATCAAATATCGCCTGGGCAATATTTTTATTTCCCATAACCATACCTCCTACAAACTTGTATCTCGATTCTTTTTCTTTGACTTTTCCCTCTGCCTATTTTTATCCTGCTGTTTCTGCTGAGACTTGTCCTTTTTATCCTTGATTTTATCGGATAATGACTTGTCTTTCTTAGGGTTTTGCTTTTTAGCAGCATCCTTGAGCTGAGCCTTTGCATCCGTAGATATATCAGATTTGTCAAGCACTTCATTTCTGTTGTTCTTGATTTCATATCTTACAGCCTGATCTGCAACCTGATCGACTCCATCAAAATCTATGTCATCAGATTTAACAAAATCCACAGACATCATCTCTTTATCGTGCTCATCATAAAGAACCATTGTCTTTGTCATCTCTTTCTGTTCCTCCAGAACCTGTTCAGAAGCCATTTTCAAGAGTGACGCAACCTGATCAATGCTTTTGACTTCACAAAAAGCAGTATAAGTTGTAGATCCGTCTGCTCGTGTCACCTCATGCATATCTATTGGTATATGGCTTTTCTTACAGGCTTTCTTTAAAATCTCTGCTGTACGCTCATCATTCACATCCATATGGGTAACTTCTTTGCCCTCCCGGTTAAAACTCTTCAATGACCCATGTGTCTCATTGTAGTTTGATAACACCTTATCGACCACCTTCGTGAGCAATGTATCTTTCTGTTCAGCGTTAAGTCCTGGATTCATCTCTTCTGAGCGCTTGCAAGCCTCTGCTATAGCAGTTATCAAATCAACACTGACCATAACAACAGCTTTACCTGTTTGAAATGATTCCTGTGTCAAATCATCTACCATAATATAATCCTCCTATTATTATTGATTGTTATTTTTTTCTACGGTGAGCGTATTTTGATTGATGCTTTTTTCACAATAAACCTCCTCTTTTGTTTTCTATATGAACCTTTGGACATAATGTCCAAAAGTCATTGCCTTATATTTGTGCAATAAAAAAGAGTATCTATGTTTCTTCATAAATACTCCTAACGTTGTTTTACCATTTAAGATAAATAATTTAATTTTTAATTATTTCACATACAAGTTTTGCCAAAAAGAATGATATTTTAGGCGGCACCGCATTGCCTATGGTCTTACATATGGTCGTCTTGTTCCCAACAAATACAAAATCATCCGGAAAACTCTGTATTCTCGCAGCCTCCCTCGGGGTCAACGTCCTGTCCTCAACAGGATGTATAAATCTGCCTCCCGCTGGAGTGTCAAATCTCGTAGTTATCGTAGGAGCCTGCTCGTCCCAGCACAGCCTGCCATACGATCCGCTGTGTACGGAATTTATCTGCTCATCCAAAGCTGTGAAGTTCTGCCCGTTTTCCACCCGGCGCATCCTGTCAACCGCTATCTTTGAGTGGTTTGTTTTTGTATGATTGCTCAGTGTATCACTGCCACATGACAGATATCTCTCATAATCGGTAATCGGTTCAGGATTAGGTATGATTCCATCGGCTGTCGTGCCTGGCATATTGCCTATTGCATCCACCACCGTCACCTTGTCAAAATATGTAGGATATTCTTTTTTGATATCCTCCACCATCTCATTCCAGAGTCTCTCCACATCCACATTGTCAATGGTTGTTCCTATAAGGATCATCCTCTCTCTCTTTTGAGGGATCCCGAATTCAACAGCCTTAACGATCCGATAATACAGGTAATATGGCTCCCCATCCAGCTTGTCAGAATCTTGAAAGATCTTTTTTATCTCCTCAAATATCCTTCCATTTTGCATCGTCATGATACCCTTCACATTTTCCATGATAAACACTTTGGGCTTAACGGTTTTTACAACGTTAAAATAGTGCTTAAAAAGATAATTCCTCGGATCATCGATAAATCCTTCCCTTATTCTGGCTCCTGCCATGGAAAAACCCTGACACGGAGGACCTCCAATGATCACATCTGCGTCCCCTTTTTGAAAAATCCCCGATCGATCTATATTCCTAATGTCGTCCACTATCATGTCCACTCCGGGATGATTTGCCATATAGATATCAGCTATCTTTTTATCGAATTCAACAGCCTTTTTTACCGTATTTCCATCTTTGATAAACCCCTGCGATAAACCACCGCATCCTGAAAACAGATCAATCACGTCCATTTTCTGCACCTCCTCCTATCCTGTATCTGTAAGAGAAATTCTTTATATAAACGCTCTCCTCATCTGTCAAACCATATAAAGCGTTTATATGATCATCTATCTCGTATATCACTTCCACGCACTCTTTATGTTTATATTCATAGTCGGTCTGTTTTGTACCCACAAACACCTTCGTATCTTCCAGCATCTGTTCCAACTCATTTGCCAATCTGTTCGTCACCTGAAAATCAACATCACCCGGAACTCTGAATCCAGTGAGTTCCTTTCGCGTGATATGCCAGCAATCGGATATACATATCCAATACCACCAGAACAGCGATGAGTTTAACAGGCACATGCAGAAATTCGCATGTTCCTGACTTTGACACATATATTTCTTATATTCTGAGCCTTCATGTTCCTCCAGAAATGCTTTGATCCAAAAAGCCGCTCTCATGTTCAGGAATATCGGAGCATCGTTTTTGTCAAGCATCTCCATCAGTGTTATTCTGTTTCCAGCTATCTTTCTGTAAATATCACTGTCAAGCGTGTTTCCAAGTTTCGGAATGAATCCATCCTCAGCAAATGTATTTTCAACCACCTCAGTTGAACTGAACAGACCACCTCTCTCTTCCCTGTACCAATATCTGTAATTCCCTGTATGGATACTCAGGGTATTTTCTGTATTTCTGCCAAATAATACACAGAGTTTCTGATGTACCGATGTGAACAGACAGTCCGGTCTGTCGGAATAACTCAAGATATATTGCTCTGCTGTACGCGCATACAACACGTCCCTTATCTTTTTCATTCGCGGAGTCGACACGTAGGACAATGGGATCACAAATCCCATAACGCCCCCTTTTTTCAAATGCTGCGCCGAGTTATCAAGAACATTTGCATAGATATTCCCATATTTCACCGCCGGCTTAGATACACTCCTAGAATCTTCAACATACGGCGGATTTCCGATGATGATATCATACTTTTTTTTGACATCTGGTTTTTTCGACACAAAATCATAGGAGGTGAAACAGCCATCCATGATAGTCGAAAGCCCCTTTATCTTCGAAACACCATACCTGCGGAGTACGCTGAGCAGCAATCGGAGTTTTGTGATAGCTATGGAATCCTTGTTAACATCATTCCCTTTCAATGTCGCAACGACCTTTTCCACCATATCATTTGTCACATTTTTGACATTCATATCCAGCAGATCTAATTTCTTCTCCAATGCCGCCAGTAGGAAAACTCCGGCGCCACAGGTCGGATCATATACTGTTTTTTCATAACAAAAGCTATCGTATGGGATCTCTTTCATATCAAGCTCGCCGATATTATTCTCATCCAGCTCTCCACATGCCATCTTCACACTGTTTATGAGAATAAATTCCACTATATCTGTCGGCGTGTAATATACTCCATTTTCTTTTTTGCTATATTGTTTTTCATTTGTATCAGACAGTAATTCTTGTATTTCATCATATGAATATAATTTTTCGACTTTGACTGAGAACTCTTTCATTTTTAACAAAGTAGGCATTTCATTAATAATTACTTTAAGCTCACCTTCACTATAAGCTTGTCTCAAGTAACAATTTAAAAAATACACTTTTATCCTCCTTTACATGCTTTGGAACATTCTTTTCCAAAATCATCCTCATTACATTTGTGCAATAAAAAAGGAGTATCTATGTTTTTTCATAAATACTCCTAACGTTGTCAAATATGTATTCTGCAAACTATAGCTTGAATCACTCGTTAAAGTCATGTTTTCTGACCAATTCAAACATCATATTCCGTTCATCAAGCAACATAACCTGTAATACAACTACAGGAACTTTATTTCTGTTAGCATCAACATATATAGGATCATCACTCATTAACAGATTATAATTCTCTCCAAATCTAGGGAAATTAACAAAAAAGCTTTTTTTATTTGTCTTTGTCATAATCAATGGCTGTGAAATTCTGCTAAAAGTATGTGTATCAAACATTGTGTACACTCCTTTATTTAATATATCAATTGTGCTCTTTCTTTTGATGTAAATACTTATAATTATTACTAATTCGCGTAATGAAAACCGGAACTGCAGATATAATGTAGGCTATTACTATAGCCTGAATATTCGCCTCTATTTCTCCAAGCATTTTTTTACTACATAATATATAGCCAATACTGGAAATTAATAATCCTACACATAGCCTAATACACTCTGTTTTAAATATAGTCTTTATATGCCACTTCTTATTTTTCACTCCTAACACGCAAATAAAATCAACAAACATATATATAACCGCTATAGAGGCTAATACTGTACCAAATATCAACAGCATGATAGCAACACCACTCATAATTCTTTTTCTCCTTTACTATCTTCTGTATAAATTATAACTACTTCTCCAAAATAATAAAATGTAAATATCCCTGCGCAAATAACAAAGAAAAACAAGCCTGATATTTTTAGACTCAGTACAGATATTCCGCATAAAATAAAATCTGAAATCACAAATCTTTTTAAACAACGTTTTTTCATAGCATCTTCCATATTTGTTCACCTCTTTACATATCTTTCCTGCCATAAAGATCATGATTAACCTCTGTCACATAATAGTTATTACAAGTAGTTGGGGCATTGAATAATACAGTCAATAGATAATTTTTTATATTTCTCACCTTTGTTGTATTATTGCTGACACTTTCTAATACATACTCGATAATAACACTATCAAGTTTCTCAAACCTGCTTTTCACCACTTCATATGGCATATCAAGTCCTTTTATCCTAATGGTTTCGGTTTTCATTGCTATGGTTTCAACTACCAGTTCAACGATTTCATCTATACTGGCTTTACTTGTCCTGTGTCTTTCAACAAGTTCGTCATAATCAATATTTGATTTTATATATACTCTGATGTTCTCCATCTCATCCATCACATCAGCTTTACAGCTCAAAGCTCTATTTGAATCATCAGAAGGATTGATAAGATTAGTATAGTTCTCATAAGTATTACTCTTATAAGTATAATTAGAGTCCCATAACGAAACTTCTTGAGGTATCATATTAGAACTTCTTGAAGTCTTATCCTGGGACTTCTTGAAATCCTTTTCTGGAACTTCCTGAAGTTCGATTTTGGAACTTCTGCAAATTTGATTCTGAGACTTCTTGAAGTTCGATTTTGGAACTTCTGCAAATTCGTCAGATGTCTCCCTTGCCTGTTCTGCTACAACACCAACAAAATTCTTCACATATATGATATCAGGTTTTCCTAAACCTCTTCTAATTTTTTCTATTAATCCAATCCCAGATGTGCTATCTAATTCAGCCATTACCCTTATAGCTTTTCCCCTGCCACAGTTTAAATCCGCAGCAGCTTCATCAATAGTGTATATAATATACGTCCTATTATCGTCATCATGCCAACCATTACGCTGAGAAAGTGCCATTCTATCAAGCATTAATCCATACAAAAGTTTAGCTTCACAGGAAAGGTGTGAAAAATTAGGATCTTTAATCAGCATTCTTGGAATTCGGTAGAACGAGAACATTTCTGATTCTTTTCCAAAAAAATAATCGAATACTAATTTGTTACCCATTCTATTACCCCCGTTTCTTCCACTCGTTAAGAAGATCGACAATAATATCTGTTATCATCTCTTCTGTGTATTTCTCATCAAAATATTCGTCTAACTTATCGGCTTTGAAAGTAACCTTTCTTGATTTTTTCGCTGCAAGATCTGGCATTAAAATATCTCTCACTCCATTTTGATCAAGAGTATTTTCTCGACTAAAAGCCTTCAACCTTGCCGACTGCTGTGTGTTGGGAAATATATTCATATCAAACATTGCATCAAGAACCCACTGTTGTTCTTGCTCATTCAGGAAAGAAATATCAACCCCTTGTACCAACCCCAATTTATTTGCATCCAGCAAATCAAGTAAGCCATCATTTAATCTTGCCAGGCGGATATATCGCTGAATCTTCTTCTGATTTTCTCCAGTTTCCTCACTCATTAGCTCTAGGCTACTTCCATTTCCTTTTATACCCTGATGTTTCATTGCATAATATCTCATACTATATGCCCTGGCTCTTTCACTAGGAAGAATATCCTCCCTCTGAATATTACTATCGACCATGACAATAGTTGCTTCATCATCATTCAAGTTACGGATAAACATTGGCATTGTATCTAATCCTGCAAGCTCACAAGCTGCTTTCCGGGTATGTCCTGCAATTATTTCATATCCCCCCTGTGGACGCATTCTTGCAATTCCAGGCACTAAGACACCATGCTGTTTAACACTTTCAACCAACTCATCCAACTTTTCTTCACGCACTTTAAAAGGATGGTTCCTAAAAGTATGTAAGCTATTCAATGGAATATCCCTGATCTCTCCGCTAATGTTTTTTGCACCAACTACTTCATTTGTACCAAACAAATCTTCAAATGATTTCATCTTTATCTTTGATGCACTACTTGTCTTACTCATAATTCAGCACCTCCTTCACAAGATTCTTGTACGCCATAGCAACCTTTCCCTTCGGATCATGCTTAAATATACTCACTCCCTCGGCAGAAGTTTCAGAAGCTCGAACGGAGAACGGAATTACCGAATCAAACACTCTGACATTTTTTCCATACGAGTTTTCAACAAGTTGTTTTATTTCCCTCGCATAATTGGTTCTACTATCCATCATCGTAAAAAGAATTCCCTCTATACCCAAATCAGGATTGAGGTATTTCTTCGTCTTACTGATAGTTGTTATAAGCTGCTGCAACCCCTTAACAGATAAATAAGCTGCCTGAATTGGGATAATAATAGAATCCGCAGTTGTTAGTGCATTCATAGTCATCATTCCCAAGCTTGAGTTACAGTCAATTAAGATAAAATCATATAAGTCCCTAACTTTCTCAACATATTCACTCAATATAAATTCTCTACGCATCATGCTTACCATTGACACTTCAAGTCCAGACAATTCTATATTGCAAGGTAAGAAAGAGATACCCTCTTCATGCTTTAAAACTCCCCAGGTGTTATCAAACTCTTCGTCATTCATTATCTTTGACATTATCGTAGGTAATGTAACATTAAGCTCATCTGGCTCTGCTACACCCAAACAAGACGAAAGCGATCCTTGGCTGTCCGAATCAATTAACAATACCCTTTTTCCTTCATTTGCTAAACCTATACCTAAGTTCACGGTTGTTGTGGTTTTTGCCACACCACCTTTTTGATTTACAATTGCTATTACCTTACACATACCGTTGTTCCTTTCCTAAAAATCATATGTCATTTTCATACGAGCTTGGAGAACAGTATTCTATGAGAATTCCCCCAAAAATGTTCTTAAGCTCCGGATTTTCTTCTTTTTTGTATGCAATCAACATTGCCATTTCTTCAGCAGGACGCATGGGACACTTCCTGTCTCTCCAAGATTGTGCTACCCTCACATATCCCCCAACTCCTGGTTTTCGTTCCAATGTAATTCCTTCCACATCTTCTATGTACTCCAGATCACCAACAATTACTTTATCGCATACATCGAATTTTTCTTTAAGTTCCTTATAAGAAGTTGAGTTTACCCCAATCAAGTGCTTTTTCAGCTCATATCTTCGCATTTCTCTCTTTTTTGAATTTGCACCCAATCCGAAAACTCACCCCCCATCTTCTTATCCAAACTTTCGTACCTACCTTTCTGGCGAGTCTCCCTTTGACACTTTATTTTGCTTTTCTGTGAATTTCTGCATACACTCTCTTGTATTTGTCCGTCCCTACATTATCAAAAAATGTAGAAACATTCTGCACTTCAAATCGTTTATCTCTCTGAAACAAACGTACAAGCCAGCGTATATCATTTTTTGTCCCCTGAAGCCTTATCTTTAACATATAGACACCTCCTTGACTAGAAAAATAAAAGGCAGGGATATTCAATATTTTGTAATTAAATATCCCTGCCAAATTGGCTATTTTATTCACTTTTATTCATCAAAGAATATTGTGTCCCTCGTGTCGACTCTATAGCCGACAACGACATGAATTC
>ERZ808270.599-NODE-599-length-19905-cov-7.485743_pt1 | contig 19905 bp, 13 predicted proteins | sample MGYA00521082_ERZ808270 | MGnify/ENA primary metagenome ERZ808270 (study PRJEB31516, sample SAMN03275594) | gut metagenome | biome: mammalia-associated habitat; material: feces | host: Papio cynocephalus | place: Kenya | collected 2012-07-27 ... | reverse complement strand
ACATGTTTTTTTGACATGAAGACATGAAGTCATGTTTTTTTGACATGAAGACATGAAGACATGTTTTTTTGACATGAAGGCATGTTCTTTCATTTGAATTTGGGGGTATATACGCGGAATTTGTGTTTTATTTCGATTCTTTCTCCTCCAAAATTTATCAGCAAACCGTCGTCAATACCAGTTGTAGTGAGATAATTGACAAGTTGTACAGAATGAGCTGTAGCAAGATTTTGAACAGCTTTCAACTCTAAGATTAAGCAATCCTCAACAATTATATCTGCTTTGTATTCACCAACTACGAAGTCATCGTAAAATACTTTCAAAGGTTTTTCCGTGATGTATTTTAGCCCGTGCTTACGCAATTCTATAATCATGGCGTTTTTGTATACAGATTCTGTGTAGCCGGAAGTAAGTTGCCCTCTGACTTTATATGCACAGTCAATAACTGCATCAATCATTTCTTTCTTGTCCATATCTCATTATTATTGTTCAAGTTTTTGATTTAAGTAAAACGGGCAAGCGGCAGAGCCGAGCGCAGCCAATTATGTTAAATCAGAAACTTGAGTAATATATATTCCTGTCGAAACTATGTCTTGTCCAAGAGTCTGTCTTCTTGTCTTCCTGTCGAAAATAAGTCTTGTCCAAGCGCCTGTCTTCTTGTCTTCCTGTCGAAACTATGTCTTGTCCAAGAACCTGTCTTCTTGTCTTCCTGTCGAAACTATGTCTTGTCCAAGAACCTGTCTTCTTGTCTTCCTGTCGAAACTATGTCTTGTCCAAGAGTCTGTCTTCTTGTCTTCCTGTCGAAACTATATCTTGTCCAAGAGTCTGTCTTCTTGTCTTCCTGTCGAAACTATGTCTTGTCCAAGAGTCTGTCTTCTTGTCTTCCTGTCGAAACTATATCTTGTCCAAGAACCTGTCTTCTTCTCTTCCTGTCCAGAAACCTGTCTTCTTGTTCCACAACCAGTCTTCTCGTCTAAACTCTAAAGTATGAGAAGTAGTCTTTCAGCGTCTTCACGTCATCCTCTGGGGAGGTGAACACTTCGAGAAGCATTGGGCGTTGTGTCTGTCTTGTGAGTAGGGTGACGATGCCAATCTGTGCCTCCTCCATGTTGTGGGCGGAGAGGTAGCCGATGTCATTCTGAGAGCAGATGCCCTGTGCCGTGGTGTGGTGGGCGGCAGACACGTAGTCGTGGGTGGCAGGACTGCCGTCGAGTCCCGGCAATTGTCGGAAGATGCCGCCTTCTCCGTTGTTTAGAAGCAGGATGCGTAAGTTGCCGCCTATACATCTGTTCCAAAGAGCATTTTGGTCGTAGAAGAAGCTGAGGTCGCCAATGATGCACACCGTCAGACCATCGTCGCCAAGCGAGAAGCCGGCAGCAGTAGAGAGCGACCCTTCAATGCCGTTCACTCCACGGTTGCACCAGACATAGTGGCGGGCATAGATGCTGGCGAGGCGTATGGCGGAGCTGTTGGCATAATGGGTGTGGACGTCGAGGTAGAGATCGTCGAGTTGTTCCTCGAAGTATTTCACGGCAGCCATCTGCGAATAGGCAGGCTCGAAGGCGGCGGCATGACTGCTGCATCTGTCGAGAAGCGAGCGCCACTCCTCAAGAAAGGGCTTGTCCTGCGTACTTTCCGTGGAGCATAGCTCATGCAACAGGTCGCCCACGTTCTCATAACTGCATACGAGCAAGTCCTGCAATGTCATGATTGGGTCGTGTACGTCGAAGGCATTTGTCGTGACAAGGCACGACGGTGCTTTCGTCTGCCGCAGCCAGCGCCGTGCAGGTTTGCTCACAATCGTGTCACCTATATATATAATGTAGTCGGGTGCGTATTGCTCCTGCATCTCTTGGTGGGAGCAGATGTAGCGCACAGCCTCGTCGAAATGTATGGAGTATTCAGCTTGGTAAGCCAAAGGTTCAGCAAAGACAACGAAGTTGTTTGTCAGCTCCGCGATGTCAATCTTCTGACATTCCTGCAAGTCGGATGCCATTTGTCCCACGACAAACAACGGGCGTCTGGCGTTGGCAAGCTTGTGTCGTAAGTCTTCCATTGCCGTCGGGCACAGACAGTAGTTGCTGTTCATCACGTTTAGCTTATGCGTCTCGGGCAGAGTAGCAACAGAGAAATCGAAGAGAGGTTCACTGATAGGCACGTTGATGAGCACGGGAGCCGGACGTTCAATGGTGGCGAAGTGGAGCGCCTCGTTGACAAGACGCGAGCAAAACCATCGCTCCTCGTCGTCGTGGGGCTCTGGCAGCGACACGGCACGTCGCACGAAGCTGCCGAGCGCGTCGGGCTGAGGCAGCGTCTGTCCGTCGAGTTGTCCTATCCATTGCTTCGGGCGGTCGGCAGCTACGACGACGAGGGGTATGTGCTGATAGAACGCCTCCGCCACGGCTGGGGCTGTGTTGAGCAAGGCAGTGCCTGAAGTCACGCAGACAACTGTTGGCTTGCCCGTTGCAAGAGCGATGCCGAGAGCCATGAACGCAGCCGACCGCTCGTCGGTGACGGGGTGGCAGTGGATGGAGTCAGCCTCGTTCAGGTTGTGTACGATGGCGGCGTTGCGGCTGCCTGGGCACACAACGGCGTCGCTCACGCCCCATTCTATGAGTAGAGAGGTGAGAATATTTATGTTTTCCTTGTTGCTATACATTCTTGAATATTTGTCTCATTGTGTTCATCTTAGCCTCCGTCTCTTCCCATTCCGACAGACATTCGCTGTCCTTTATCAGTCCGCCTCCTGCATAAAGGCGATAGGCAGGACTGTCTTTATTGTTGTCAATCCTCATGCAGCGCAGAGTGACGAAGAGGCGTGTGTCGCCGTCTGGACTGATAAGTCCGGAGAAACCGCTATAGTAGTCGCGTGGTTGCGATTCGTTGTGAATGATGAAGTCGCGCGTCGCTGTCTTCGGCATTCCGCACACGGCAGGTGTCGGATGCAGTGCGGCAATGAGGTCGCCGAGTCGAAGTGTTGAACCGATGCGGAAACGTATGTCGGAGCGCAGGTGGACAAGGTCGCCGGCGCGTGCCGTGTAAGGTCCCTCCACGGAGAAGTCGTCGGAGAAATGCTTCACACATTCCGTGATATATGTCTCCACGTAGCGTTGCTCCTTTATGTTCTTCGTGCTCCAGTGTATGGCGTCATTTCCTATCTTTCCTCCTTGCGTGTCAAATTCGAGCTCTCCGCCGCTGAGGCGCATAGTTCCGGCAAGTGCCATGGTCTGCATCTCGCCATCATTGCCGCTGATGAGAATCTCCGGCGACGCCACGAGCCATGTGCCGCTGCGCTCCGTGGAAAACAGGGCGATAAACATCCTCGGATAGCGTCGGCAGGCACGAGCGAAGAGAGTGAGAGGCGAGAGGCGTTCAGTCGCTGTCACTTTTGAGTTGCGTGCAAGCACAATCTTTTGGAAAGTGTTGTCGGAGAGCTTGCTGTGGTAGTTGTGGAAGTCGGCGGCGTAGCGTTGTCTCTCCGCCTCGTAATCGGCGTCAATGAGACATGCTGACAACCCTTCGTCGCTGATGTCCTCAATACTGAAGGGCTCCCATTGTGCAGGTAGGAGCAGAATGGGGTCGGCAGCCGACTGGGCGAAGGGCGCAATGACAAAACCGCTGCGCCCGTTCAGTTCGGAAAGAGTGTGAAGTTCCTTGGGTTCTTCCGTTAGCTTGTTGCGGAACGCCTGTGAGGAGTGGGGCAGACGATAGTAAACAAAACTCATTTTTTTTAGCTATTCTTTTTCTTCGGATTGTTTTTAAGGTTACTCCTTAGGCTTGTTTATAATGAAGTTGGTCACTTCAACAGACGAGATGAGGTCGCCGGCAGAGTTGCGTATGTCCACATGCCATTGGTGGAGCGTCTTGCCTTTATGAAGCAGATGAGCCGTGGCAATGACGGTGTCGCCCTCAAGCACAGCCTTCACGTGGCTGCCGCTCACATTGATTCCAACGCATATCTTGCCAGGACACAACGCCAGCGAGCCGACACCGGCGAGGTTCTCGGCAAGAGCGAGCGTGGCGCCTCCACTTAAGAATCCGAACACCTGGCGATTGCTCTTGTCCACCTTCATTGTTGCTTGGCACGTGTCGGGCTCAGGAGTAGAGATGAAGTCCATGCCAAGAGTATTCGACAATCCGTCTTGCTTAAGCAGCAAGTCCTTTACTTTTTCTATGTCCATATTGATTTGTTTTTTTTAGTTTTTTCTTCCGGCAGACGGGTACTGATGTTCGACAGCGGCAGAGAAGTGCGCTGCCGACCGTAGTCAGCCGCTCCGGTTAACCTTCTCTGTAGAAGTCGAGTGCCTCCTTGATGTCCTCCTCCCTTGCCGTCTGGTTGATGCGTATGTCGCCTATGCCACCGAGCAGTGTGAAGTTGATGGAGCCGGAAGTGTTCTTCTTGTCGTGGTGCATGAGCTCAAGCAGAGTGGGGTAGTCGTCGCAAGTGAACGGCATGGAGCCGTAGGCAGAGCGGATGAAGTTCACGGTCTGGCGCAGGCGGTCGGCAGGGAAGCCCGTCTTGCAGGCACTGAGATAAAGTTCGCACACCAAGCCATAGGCTACGGCGTAGCCGTGCAGTATGGGGCGACCCTTCTTCATGGCGAACGACTCAAGGGCGTGCCCTATGGTGTGGCCCAGATTGAGAGCCTTGCGTATGCCGTGCTCATGCGGGTCTTCCGTGACGATGCGCTCTTTGACATTGACCGACTCCGCCACCATCTTCTGCAACTCCTTGAGGTCGGGCTCTTGGAGGTTGAAGTTGACGTGCTCAGCCCACATGTGTTCGTCGCTGATAAGTGCGTGTTTGAGCATCTCGGCGTATCCGGAACAAATGTTCTCATTGTCGAGAGTGTCGAGAAAACTTGTGTTGATGATGACAAATTGCGAGTCGGCGAAAGCGCCAATCTCGTTCTTCAAGCCGTTGAAGTTGATGCCCGTCTTGCCCCCAACGGAGGCGTCCACCATGGCAAGCAGTGTTGTCGGGATATTAATGAAGTTGATGCTGCGTTTGAATGTGGCGGCGGCAAATCCTCCAAGATCCGTCACCATGCCACCTCCGAGATTGATGAGCAGCGAATGGCGTGTAGCGCCCCCTTGGCTCAGCATCGTCCACACCTCAGCGAGAGAGTCGAGAGTCTTGTGGCTGTCGGTGGGGAGAATGGTGATGGGGGAGGCGTTCTTCAGCGATGCAAATTGTGCCACTTTCGGTAAGCAATGTTCGCGTGTGGTGGTGTCGGTAAGCACGAAGATGCGGTCGTGCTCACATTCGGCGATGGCGTTAGCCAAGTCGCCTTCTATGTTTTCTGATATGAGAACTCGTTGTTGCATATTGCCTTTCATTAAATAATGTAATGCAAATGTAACGATTTTATTGTTGAAAATACCATTAAAGGCAAAAAAATATGGCTCATTCGGAATTTCGGTTGTTGGAATAACTGGGAGAGGGGGCGCCCTCGCCCCCGATAAAAGAAAACAATAACTGGGAGAGGGGGCGCTCTCGCCCCCGATAAAAGAAAGGATTTCCCGTTTTCAGTAGGATTCCCCATTATCGGGGGCGAGGGCGCCCCCTCTCCCAGTTATTGTTGTCTGACCATAGTCTTTATTATTGACTTTTGTCCGTTGCCGGTCAGTACGCTTACCACATAGATGCCTCCACGTTGCAATGTGATGTTGAGGCTCTTGGCGTTTACGTCTTTGCGGTTGGCGACGACTGCGCCTGCCGTGTTGTAAACGGCAACAGAGGCAATGTCGCTTGCTTCGGAGCATACGGTGAGAGTAAGGCTTGCCGGCGAGTAGCATCTGACGGTTGCCGTGGTGGTTGCGTCGCTTGGCAAGGTGCTACTTGTCGTGATGAAGTAGCGTCCGTGGGCGTTGGCTTCGATAGTGGCAGCCATGCCGTTGCTGATGGGCGTGAACACCTTTGTGGAGTCATCGAAGAGGAACAGACCAGTCTTCATGTTGCCAGTTGCCGAGAACGTGAGCGTCACTCGCTCGTCGCCCTTCGCCACTACCCCCATCGGCAACCAGCTTATGTCGTGCAGCATGTTGTGCTGTACAGCTTCGGAGCCAGCCACTGTGTACACCTGCGGCACGTCGTCGAGGTCGGTCGTCTGAAGCATCTCGGCATCCTCGTTGTCGGCGAATCCGTTGTCGGCGCAATCATCCCCCACCACCTTTGCCATGCTTTGACGACCTCCGTTGTCGGCATTGATTGTAAGGCTGCCGTCAGGCGCCTTCTGTGTAGCGCCGCCCTTTATCCAGCGGTCTACGGTCATCTGCGTGGAGAAAAGGGCTTCTGTGGCAGTAGCCCCGTCCTCAAGCTTCACGAAGAAAGCCTGCATCGGTTCGATTATCACATCCTGTTCCTTGCCGGGTAAGTCGTCGGAGGAGGAAATGACGTGTGCCGTGAGCGTGCCGCCCTCCATGGTCCACACCTTTTTGGCAAATGACGGGTTGCCCTTCAGAAATTGTGCCACGCTGAGCGAGGCAGTGTATGGGTTGCCCAAGAGGAAATAGCCATTGTCAGAGTGGACGTTGGCGTGCAGGGCTTGCACTATCGGACTGTAGGCGTTGTCGTCGGTGGAAGGGTCAACGATCATTCTGTAGCATCCTTCTTTGGCGACCTTTGCCGTGACAGCCGTCTCCGAGTCATCGGAGTCGAAATAGCTGTATTGCGTGTCTTCCTTCGGCAGTCGCATTAGCCATGTGGTGCCTTCGGCGGCATGGTGATAGTTGTCGCCAGCCTTTATGCTGAATGCGCTGCCGTTGGAGTAGGCTTCGTCCATCTTGTTGTAGACGTGGCTCCAATAGAGCGACTCGATGTTGAGCGAGTTGTCGCTGATGGTGTCGAGGCGGAAGTTGCTGCCGTTGAAGTCATATGCCTCGTAGAAGGTCAGTCCGTCCACCACTTCCTGCGCGTGGCTGTCCCAGCGGCGTTGGTAGAATGGATATGCCGTGCGGCTGTTGAGCAGTTTGTCGAACGTGACGGGCTTGAACGCCTCCGTCTCCTGCCTTCCGCCATCCTTTGGGACGTACATGTCACCGGCGTAGGTGTCACGGAGAGGTGAAGAGGCAATGTACCATTTGTTGGTGAGCAGTTCCTTTTCCACGTAAGCCTTGTTGTAGACCAAATAGCATTGGTTGAGCAGTTCGGTGTGGGGCTTGAAGTAAATCTCGTCGCACACGTTGCCGTGGAATGTCTCGCAAGAGAACGTGCCGTCGCCGTTGTCAGAATGGTCGGCGGAGGAGTAGTTCCACTTCACCGACAGGTCGTAGGCGATGTTTGTCGTGGCATCTTCGCCTTTGGTGTTGGTCAGCTTTGTGGCTATGACGTTTGCCGAGCGGTAAGTGATGTTGCCGAGCATCGGATACACCTTGCCCGTTTGGTCGTCGATGGTCACCTTCGAGAATTTCATCGGCGTGTAAGCCTGCTGTCGGCTGAGGGCTGTGTTGACAGGATTGGCGTTGTAGGTAGACGTGCCGTAGTCGGTGTAGTCGGCTTTGTAGAGCTGGCTTGCCGTGGAGCGCAGCCAATTGAGGTCGTTGTTCCAGTTGGCGTTGTACTTGTTGGCGGGCGTGGAGTTCCACGTCAGGTATTCCGGCACCACTTTGAAAATGATGTATGTCTCGCCCGGGCAGCTTACAACTTGCTCCTGTCCGACGCGCACTTGCGAGAAGGAGAAGTTGAGCTCATACCAGTAGCCCTCGTGCATTGTTGAGAGAACCGACTCGTCGAATTTCATCGCTACCTCGTTTGAAGCCGTTGTCACGTTTTTTGTCTGTATGCTGCCGACAATCTGGCGGTCGTTGCTGAATGTCGGGTCGTTGGTGTTGGCGATGAACACGTGCGAGTCGTTGTTGAAGGCGATGCTCTTGCTGCTCTCAAGTGATGCCACAGGCAGTATCAGGCATTTGTCCTTGGCAAGCATGGAGCGAATCTGAGGCAGTCCGATGCGCACCGTGCGCTCGTCGTTGGGGTAGACGACATTGTGGAAGCCGAGGGCCAGCTTCGGACCGTCCTCAACGATGCGCAGGCTGAAGTACATCGGGTCTGGACAAATCTCGTAAGTAGTCTTTCCTTCTGTTATTGTCGTGGCGATGGGAATGGCGGCAATCTTTATTGTGCCGAGCATATCCTTGCCAAACTTGTAGTTGTTGAGGTTGTTGCTTGCCGCGATGACGAGTTGTCCGTTGTCCGTGTATTTCTTCAGAAGTGCGTATCCGTCGGCGTCGACGGCAGCGTATTCTGCCTTCAGCTCCGTTGCGTCGGGATAGCTGTTGCGATATTTGTCGAGCGCTTCCTCTAAGCCTTCAATCTCCGTGAAGCGGTTTTCCTCGCCTGGCTTGCCGAGAAACCAGTCGAATTTCACGTTGTTGAGCGTCACCTTTCCGCCGTTCACGACGTCGGCAGTTTCCAGCTTGGCGCTGATTTTCACGTTTGGCGTGCGGTCGGTGTCGCACGACACGCGCAGTGTGGTCACCACGTTGCCGTTGGCGTCTGTGATGACAATGCCCTGCTTCACGATTTCAAATTCCGTGCTGTACGTCGAGCAGACGTTCGTCGGAACGCCCCACGTGTCGGGCAGCGTCTCGTCGTCTTCCGAAGGATAAGCCACGGAGATGTAGAACTGCTTGCCGAGTGGCAGATTGAAATAGCGGTTGGCAAAGAGGATGATGGTGTTGTTCTGCGGGTCGGTCTCAAACATCGGCACGTTGTCTTTGCCGTCGGCAGCCGCTTTTGGCAGCATCTTTGACGTGTCGTAGGAGGCTGGTATTTCAGCCGTGCCGTAAGCGTCGGACTGTCCGTCGCCATCGTAGTCGATGTTGCTGACGGGGGTGCCGTTGGTGTCGCAGATGCGGTAGAAGATGTGCGACGCCTTGTTGCCCACCATTGCCAGCATATTGTCGTAGTAGGCACGCAGTTTCAGCGTGACGTGGTTTGGAATGTCCTTTCTTTCTGCCTCGTTGGGGCAGACAGGAGTGTTCTGCACGACGTCTACCTTGGCAGGCTGTATGTAGAGGCGTAGGTCGTCGATGAGATAGTCGGCTCCTGCCGTGCTCTTGCACATGTTGTCCATGACGATGCGGAAGTCGGAGTAGTTTTCGGCTCCCGTGTTTCGCGGCAGTATGGTGCAGGCGTACACTTGGTGCCACTTGCCTAATTGCCGTTTCTTGATGTTTGTAGAGAAGTCGCCGGAGGAGAAGGAGATAATGTGTTTCTGGTAGATGATACTGTCGTTCTCGTCGCGTATGACTCCATACAGTTTGAACATTACCTCTGGTTGTGTGCCGGTGCTCCCCGTGAAGTCCGACACGGCGCCTGAGAAGATGAGTCGCGCTCCGGAGCAGAGGTTTGCCTTGAAGTCGGCGACTGCGATTTGTCGGCTTTCGTCTGAAGCGTCGATATAGAGGAAATGACCATACTGCTTGCCGCCCGTGTGCTCGTACGTACGGTCGTACACGACATCACCGGTGTGCCACCATACATATCCGCTTGCAACGTCTGACACGCCTTTCAGATTGGCGCTCTTGTACAGTCCGTATTCGCCATGTACAGGCGTGTACGGTAGCCACCATTTTCTTGGCGTAGTGCTCGAAGGAGTGAAGTTCTTCAGTTCGCGATAGACAAATCCGTACGAGCGCTTGTCCCATTTTGACGGCAGACGGCTCATGTTGTTGTCGGGAGTTGTTGGGGCAGAGAGGTCGAGTTCTTCGTTGTCGTCGTCGAACGATATGGGCTTCATTGCCTGCTGGTAATGTTCGTTGAGATAGGTCACCATGCGCTCGTTGTCGCCGTCGGCGATGACTTCTTCGCGTGTCTTTGGATAGGTGCTCTGATAAAGAACATTGAAATTGGCGATAGGTGCGACATTTTGTGTTCCCTTCACAGCTGCGTATGCCACGTAATACAGCTCATCGCCATATTTTATTTCCGGCTTCGACGTGCTTTTGCCGTTGAGGTCTTTCCATCCGTTGCGGTTGTTGAGCACCATGTTCATGCTCGTGAACCACATCATCTGCGTGCCTGCCGACGTAAGGATAGTGTACTTTGTTTTCGTTTGGTCGTACACGCGCCATTGTATGCAGTTGGCCTGGTACATGGTCGTCATGTTGAAGTCGGACGACTTTATGTTGTGTTCGTCGGTTGTGGGGTAGGCGTGTTTCTTTGCGTAGTTGGTGAGTGGGTAGAAAAAATAGTGGCTTGGCGCGTATTCCGTGCGTAGCGTAAGAGTGGAATTGCCGTCCTTTGCGCCGAACACTATGCGTCCATTGTCTTCAAGCGTGACGTCGGAGTGTTCGGTCTTTGCATCGGTTGCTACGGCGTTGATGATGTTGCGTGCCAGTCGCCGTGCGGGCTGTATGTGGATGATGAAGCGTAAGGAAAGCGTAGGTTCGGCATTCATCTCTCCGCCAACGCCTCCGAAATCATTGTAGCGGCTTACATCGCACGCTATAGTCTCTCCTTCCCAACTTTCGTCGGTGGCTCCTGCCGGTGGCACATATGTGACGCCGACGGTAGACTGCGATGGTCTTATCTCGCTGTTGTTCTTCGATTTGGATGGTAGGTTGTAGGCTATGAGGCCGCGTGAGATGCCGTCCTTGTCGTACACTTCCTCAAGGTACTTTCCGTTCTTCACGAGGTTGGGTGAGCTGCGGTCTGTGTTGTAGTCGTACCATCGGAAGTAGTTGCGTGGTTCCGTGTCGTTGCCCGATGACGAGTAGTTCATCAGCGGTAGGCTTATGGCAAAACTTTGTCCGTTGTCGTGGACAAAATAATAGTAATGTACCTCTGACACACGTTGCATGCCATGGCTGTCGAACGATTGGTTGGCATGTCCGACATAATGGCTGAAGGTGTCTGCGCTTGCAGCAACGTACAGACAGATGGCAAATATTGTGATAATACAGCGTTTTAACATGTGGAGTGGTTTTTTTATTCCTTTATTATCTGCACCTTGAATGGTATGGCATAGTCGAGACCGCTCACGCCGAACAGCAGCTGATGGAGAGCGTATCCGTTTCTCTCGCCGACAGTGCCTTCTATCATGCGGCTCGCGTGGTTGGGTGTAGGTGCAGTGTCATAGATGCTTACGCCGTCGCCGCCCTCGGGATTCATTTCAAGCGTCTGCCAGTCTTCCAGCCACCATCCGTCCGGTAAGTTCGTGTCCGGTGTCAGTTCCTTGCCGTCGCTGATGCGAATGAGATGCGGACGCATGTGGAAGTCGCCGTAGCCATGGAAGCGAACGGTGAGTTTATTGCTCTCGTACGTGACGCTTGGCAGCACGCCGATGGCACTGAACTGCTCCACGTCGAACGTGATGCGGTAGTCGTTGAGTTTAATTGGAATGACGAGGTAGTCGTTGCGTGCAATCTTGTCCCATTTGAGCATTGCCACGCGGTGGCTGACGTTTGATTGATCGGTCTCGACATTGATGACGAAGTATTTCGGCGTCGCCGCCTCCGACTCGTTTACGTAGAACACGACGTCGAGCGTTTCCTCTCCGTTGGCTTTCAGCTTTTTCCCCTCGCCAAGACTCACCGTGTATTCCGTTTTTGCCGCTGTTGGGGAGATGGCGGGCTGGAGGTCAGTGTCGCCGTTGGGGAACAAGCGTATGTTGTCAGTGGAGTTGCTGGTGATGTCGCTCAGCGAAACGCTTTTCACGGTGAAGTCGTTAGGCGTCACATTGGTGAGCCTTAGCCTCACCTTTGCCACCATGCGTATCACCTCCAGGTCGACCTGCTGTGTCTTGTTCGTTATCTCCACCGTCTGCCGGTTGCTCATCGGGATGCCGGAGGAGAAAGCGCTGACGGACGTTTGGTTGCCGTCTACCGTGAAGTACTTCCCGTCGAATCCCTCTGGCAGGGCGCATGGGAAAGAGGCGTTTGTGTCGAGTCCGATGTCAGCCGGATGGATATTGGCAAAGGAGTAGATGGTTGTTATGCCTGGATTTATCTTCGTGGCGAGCGTGCCGACGTAACTCTTCTCGTCCTCGTATTCGTCGCTTTGAATGATGCTTTGTATCTGTCCGCCTTGCACGATTACGGCAAAGCAGTTGTGCATCATCTCGCCCTCTGATGCGTTGTCGTCTGTCCATTCAGCTCCGGAGCCAGTCACGGATTTGTCGGAGCGTGTGGCTGATGTGGAATGGGGCGTGGATATGCGCAGCGTAACGCTGACGGGCGAACCGTCATGCGCAGGTGTAGTGCCGTCGCATGATGCGAAAAGCGCAGCAAGCGTAAGGCAGGCTGTTAAGTATATGGTGTGGAGTATGTGTCTCATGTCTTTTGAATGGTAGTCTTTACATTATCACATCTTCATGTTCGCGGCGATTCCATTGTCGCACATGCAATGTTACGATGACGCGGTCGTCGCTCTTGTATATGGTGTATTGGTAGTGGTGGTTGCGCTGGATGTCGTAAGGCGTGCCTGACGGCGCACCGTCGGAGTCGTAGTTGCGAAACTCCAGGGTGTACGTGCCCTCGTGTGAGCCGTTGTGTGAGAGGCTCACGCTGACCGTGGACGGCACGGCGGAAGCCGACGTGTTGTCGTATTCCGGCACGTATGTGTAGCCAGTCTGTGTGAAGTCGCGTTCCGCAACGCGCGAGTCGAGCACGTGGAGCGAGCCTTTGAAGGGGAGATCACGTGTTTGGTCGACGGTATAGTAGAGCGCCGGGAGGCAATAGCCCGATGCGTTGAGGTCGTTAAGTGAAAGCTTCTCGATGGTGTAGCCTTTCTCCGCCATGTCACTGCGAAGGTGCACGCTCACTTTCGCCATTGCGCGCAGCATGTCGACGGTGCCCACCTGGTTGCTCTTGCCGAGCTTAAGGTCTGTCAGCGGGGCTACGCCCCACATCGGGATGTACGTCTGTGCGTTGCTTAGCAGGAAGGATGCGTCGGCATAGTCGGCGGAGCGCGCCTCCTCACCGCAATTGGCGAGCACCATCAGCTTCTTTGCTCGCCAGAGTTTGTCGGCAGAGTCGCGCCATACGCCAGTGATGTTGTACTGCGTGTCGCCGATGCGTTTCATGGTTATGCCCTCCACGTTGGCGATTAGCTTGCCGGTGCCGTCACACACCTTTATCTGTATGTCGTTGGGGTTGATGGCGTTTTCTTCTGTTGTGCCTGGGTCTTTCGGAGTGTAGTCTGCCCATGTGTCACCGCTGGCACGTGTGGCTAAAGGATCTTCCACCGACAGCACGAGGCTCACCTCCACGGCGTCCTTGTCTGGCGCGTTGCTTGGCTCGTCGGAAGAGCATGCCGCCATCAGTGCCGCTGACAAGATTGCGGCGGTGTAGCGGAGCATGTGGTTATGTGTCGATTGTGTGGAAGACATCAGTTTGTGAATTGTTTTGAAATAAGAGTTTTTACATATTTGTGTTCTGCAAGACGATGCGCCAGGAGTTGACCACGATGGAGGCGCTCAGCCAGTTGAGGTTGTCGTCGACGAAGAAGATGAAATTGTACTCATCTTGTCGGTCGAGATACTCCTGGTTGGACATGCTGCGATTATAGTTGCCTTTGACGAGCAGCGCATAGTCAATGAGCGGAATAGAGAACACCGTCTTGCCGTTGGTGTTGTTGCGTACGCGCAGACGTGGCTGTTTTGACGTGAAGAGGCGGTTGACCGTCATCTCTGCCACGACGGCAGACATCTGTGTAGTGGCCTTTTCGGCGTCTTTCATGGCGACATTCTCTTCAGTGCCGCCTGCCGTGCCGTCATATTGCGACCACGGAGTGTACGTTATGGAGTCCTCTTTGAGAGGAGAGTTGTCGAAGGCGAGCCATGAGTTGTCGTCGTCGATGAAGAAAGAGAAGTCGTCGGCATTGAGACGCTTGCCGGAAGCGTTCTGTATGACGACGCGCACGTTGTTGGTGTCCTTTGTGAGGCGGACGGTAGCTGTCTTTACGCCGTAGCCATTCAGCGATAGGTCGGCGTCGGTGAGTCCATGGTAGAGTGCCGTGAGGTCGTGGTCAAGGTAGCGTGAGGAACGGTTGATGCGACAGTCGAGGGCGCTGATAGTTGAAGCGTTGGCTGAAGGTTTGCCATAGACGTAGGAGTCGGCTTGACGCTGCTCTCCTTCTGCCCACACCTCCAGACGGTAATTGCCGGGCTTCACGTCGAGCGTCATGTAGCCACCACGCGCGAGAATGGCATCGCTGCTCTCCGTCTTTTCCAGAGCAAGATTGCCGTCAGCATCGTAGGCATGGAGCGTCACGTTCTTCACCTGACCCTTGAAAGCGTCGGCAAACTTCATGTTCATGTCGTAGACGAAGTTGACGCGCAACTCCTGCCGGCAATCGGCATAGTCGTCGTGCATCAGCGAACAAGCCGATGACGAGAGGAGCAGAGCCATTGTGAAACTGGAGACAAGAGCCTTGGTGAATGTGTTCTTGATGTGCGTCATAAATTTTGTTTTTTAGACATGAAGACATGTCTTCTTGTCTAAAAGACATGTCTTCCTGTCGGAAATTATTGTTACTTCGTTACGTCAAGGTTGACGTTCTGGTTTACTACGCGCCAAGACAGAACGTTGATGCGAGCTGCGAGGTAGGTCTTGTCGTTAGACGGCAGTTCAGGGATGATCTGCTTGTCGGGGTCGTAGACCGGAGTACCGAAGCCCTGCATGTCCTGAAGATTGATCTTGTACCAGTGGTTGCGCACGATACCGTACTCTCCAATCTTGTTCTCGTCGCCGAGGTGCTTGATTGGGATGTAGTAGTAGGCGTAGCCGCTGTTGCGCACCTGTGCCTCGTAGGAAGCGAGAGCCTTGTTGACGGTAGTGGCGTTTGTGGCTGTATAGTCAGTGTCGTCGCCTTTGCTGCCAGTCTTCTCATAGAGCTCGTAGTTCTGTCCGTTCTTGAGCTGAGCCACAACATCATAGTCCTTCAGGCTGCCTTCAACCTGGCTGCCGGCAGGAGCCGTTGTGGTGAATTCGAGGTTGTCGGCAGAGATACGTGTGTAAGTATCTACGCCCTTGGAAGTCGTCTTGATGTAGTAGTTGGGGTGCTCCTGAGCGATGCTTGCCAGCACGTCTTTCTGTCCGAGGTATTCCACGCCTCTGTACTCGCAAATCTCTGCGTCCTTCCATGTGTGGGTCAGCTCATCCTGATAGCGGAGCTTGGTAGCCACGATGAACTTCGTCAGGTTGTTGCCGTTATAGAGGTTCGTCGGGCGTGTCTGCATGGTGTTAGGCAGAGTGTAGAGCGGCTTGTCATTGGAGAATGTCGACTTGATGTCGTTGAAAGAGTGGTAGACGGGGTGGTTGGCGTTGACGTCGCTACCCGTGTTGAACTCAGAACTCTTGCACCAGAATGAACGGTGGTAGTCGGCGGTAGACCATGGGTTGATGCCGAGGTCGTCAGCCTTCCAGTTCGGGTCGATCTGTTTCTCAAGCTCGGCGCGGCCGTTCTCTGTTGAAAGTCCCCAGCCGATGATTTCGGCATAAACAGGAGTGTCGTTGAGCTGTGAGATCTTGCCCACCTGCTTGCCGTACTTGCCGGCTTCCCATTTGTCGCCGTCGCCGAGCTCCCATCCCTTCGACGTGTCGATGGTAGAGGTTACCTTGGCAGCTACGCGCTCCACGTAGATGTCGATAGGCTTTGCGAGAGCTTCTTCCTCAGTGTTTGCCACGTAGCCTGCAACCATAGTGGCACAGGTGTTGGTGCCGGCGTTGAGGTATACGGAGTTGGACATCACGAAGTTGGTTGGGGTTTTACCAGTATTGTCGTTAGCCTTGTTGTCGTAGAACTTGCTGTCATAGACGGTCTTGATGTAGTCGAGGCTGACAGCTCCGTTGCCGAGTGAGAGCGTGCCGCTGTTGACGAGAGCGTCAGGATTGACAATGGCGATGACAGAAGCAGGAGCTGCATTCTGCGAGCCGTTGATGACAAGTGTGGCCTTAGTGATGTGCTCGATGTTGGAGCCGTCGGTGGAAGGATTGGCGTCCTCAAGGGTCTTCGTGAGGTAGTTGGTGCCGTCAGCAAGCTTGTAGGCGCTACCGTTTGCGTGGAAGAAATAGAAGCGTACTTTGTTGATTTTGCTTTCGTCGGATGTACCGTACTCGTAGTTGTTGTCGGCGCGTGTGCCAGGGGCAACACCCACGTTGCGGAGATCTACGGTGAGATAGCGTGTGACGTTCTCACCGTTACCGTTGGTACCATTGTCGGACGCATCGTCCGATGCACATGCACTGAACATTACTGTTGCCAATGCAAGTGGAAGCATCTTAAACTTGTTCTTCATAACGTTTTTTGTGGATTTTATTGACTTAAACTATTAAAAATTAATTTTCTTCTGTTATCCTTTTTCCTTATTTATTATCCTGGATTTCTTTCTATTTTTCCGAGAGCTCGTCAAGGTTTTCCTTCGCCGTGGCGCTTCCCTTGTCGGCAGCAGACTTGAATGCGGCAAGAGCGGAAGCTGTGTCGCCTGTGTTCCAGAAGTAGACTCCGCGCGCATTGTCGGCTTCTGCCGAGGTGCCAGCCTTGTCGAGATAGGGCTTAGCCTCGTCGTAGAGATCAGCATCGAGGCGCGAGCAAGCCGCGTTGAGATTGGCTGTCGGGTCATCGGGGAACATGCGCACTGCAATCTCCATCACCTCATTGAACTCCTTCGAGCCAGGTTCATAGGTCTCCGCCACCATATACATCTCGTTCTGCGAGAGCAGTTGCGGGCGAGTCTTGATGAGCTGTCGTGCCTCGTCGACAGAGAAGGGGCGCACGGAGCACGTGATGGTGTAGTCGGAGTGGCGCAGGGCAGGATACCACGTGGCAAGCATCAGCCGATACTGCTCAGGATAGCGTGTCTTTATGAGCAGTTCGCGGCGGTCGGGTTCAATGGTGGAGTCGGAGGCAAGAGCGAGAATGTCGTTCTTCTTGTCGATGTTGGAGTCGCTCACGAAGCGGCGCAGTCCGTCCCAGTCCTCCGGCGTGTAATGGACGGAGAAGAGCGAGTCGTCGAGGCGCACGAGCTGTCTGACGTAGTTCTTCAGCGTTGCGGCACGGTTCTTGGCAAGCCAGGCGTTGTGGTCGTAGGGTGACTCCGGCGAAGCGTAGCCATGGATGTCGATGTTGGTGATGGTCATGTTGGCATCCTTCTTCACTACGTTGATGGTGTCGATGATTTTCGCCAGCTCGCGTGGGTTGTTGCGATAGTCGGGATGCAACTCTGTGCGGTCAACGGGGAAGTCGATGAAGGCGCGTCCGTGCATCTGATAGGTCTTCGTCTTGGCAGCCACGGGCTGAATGAAAGAGCACTTTGGTGTGTAGAGACGCTTGAGCGGCTCCTGCTCTTGGTCGTTGATGTTGCCACATCCGCAGAGGTCTTCGCTGACGCCCACGTGCGCATTGCGCATCCATTCGGCGTAGGGAGTGGAGTCGCTGTAGGCAAGTTGTTGCGGTTTGCTGCCGCGGCGTGTCACTACGAGCGGATTGTTTGCGTCGTATTTCTTGTGGTCGCGACGGTCGTACATTATCTGTTGGCGGCGGTCGTTGATGACCACGGGACGCAGGAACACGCTGTCGCCCTTGTCGGAAGCTACGTAGGGAGTGAGGACGATGCGGCGGTTGAGGGGCATTTTCAGTGAGTCCATCACAAAGTTCATGCCAACTTGCATCTGGTTGTCAATGTTTCGCGCCTTGATGTCGGCGACGGAGATTTTGCCGCCAATAATTTTCGTGTTTTTATTGTCGGAGGCGAGGGCGCCTCCTCTCCCAGTCATGTCGGAGGCGAGGGCGCCTCCTCTCCCAGTTAGGGTGAGAATGGAGAATATGGCGAGGAATGTTTTGATGTGTCTCATACGTTGGATGTTAAAACATATAAATCAGTTCGAGGGCGGCTTTCGTCGGACCTACGTAATGCGAGTCGCCAGTTTTTTTCTTGTTGCCACACGTCTTACATTCGAACTTGTCGTAATGCAGATAGTCGTAGCCGATGCCGATGGATGTCTCCAGATTCCAGTGCTTGGCGAGCGGCCATTGGTAGCCAGCCGTCACGCCGCCACCGGCGTACCAACCCTCATAGCGGTTGTCGCGGAGCGTCTTGACGAGTCCGAAGGGAAGCTTCACGCCGCCGGCGTTGAACTGTCCGCCCATGAGATGAGCACCGAGAAACCATCCGTTGAATGTCTGGCAGAGCCAGTAGCGATACTCCGGTTGCACAACCCAATGGCGCAGTTTCTTGTTGTCGCCAAACTTCCATGGGTTGAGTCCGGCGAACATCTGAAAGGTATGTTTCCTTCCGGTCTGCACTTCCAGTCCGATGTTTGGCGTCGTCGTTGCCCAATAGAGAAGGTTGGTCTTCAGTCCGACCTCCTGCCCCTTCGATTGCAACGCGATTGCTGCCACGGCAAATAGCAGGGCAGCCTTTCTCAATATGTTCATATGCGATAAATATTTTCTAAAGGCTGCAAAGGTAATAGTACTATGTGCAAAATCACTTGTCAAAATGTGGATTGTTTTGACAAAAGAGCCGGTTGTATATTGTTTGTATACAGAAAAGTGAACTTGCGCGATTATGCAAGTTCTTGACTTGGCAAGGGATGTAAACCTCTTATTGTCAACGATTTGCAAATTTGCAAATTTGCGCAATATGAGTCTACACGTCCTCCGGGGGGGCTATACCATACGGACAGTCCTGACGGATAAAAAAAGGAAAATGTAGAGGGTGGGTCAGTATGCCTGCTTCTGCGATTGCTGCTTTCTATATACCGACGGAGAGACGCCCTCTATTTGCTTGAAGATTTTAGAGAGAGTAGGAGCGTCGGCGAAGCCAGTGTGTACGGCTATGTCCGTGAACTTCATGTCGGGGCGTGTGTCGATGAGTTTCTTCACCTCTGCCACCTTGAGGCGGTTGATCCACGTGTTGAAGTTGACATTCTTGAAGTTGTTGATGTACTGTGAGAGCTGGCGTGCGCTAACGTTCATCTCGTTGGCGACGTCGGCGATGGTGATGCTTTCGTGGAGGAAAGGCTTGTCGATGCGTCGGGTCCATGCGTTGACGCGCGACACGATGTCGGAGGGCTGTGGCTCTTCTATCTCCTTTCCGGAATGTCCGGAAGAGAAGAAACTGCCGTTTTGCAGGTCGAGCTTTTGGTCGAAAGCAGGCACCGTGTCGAGATATATTTCCTGCACGTTGAGCACGCATACTGTGGACATGAACAGAAGTACGGAGCGCATTAACTTCGTCACGAGATCGAAAATGTATGTGGAGACGATGAAGTCTGCCGCGTTGATGGCAAAAAGAGCCACGAAAGCGCCTACCGTGTAGAGCAGCCATTTGCTTCTCTCACGTCGGTTGCCATAGACGTAGTTGTCGATGTTGCGGTGGAAGCGTATAGCCTTGTTGCCGATAAAGTAGATGCTTAAGGCAGACTCCATGACTACGGCTGCATCGAGAAGATATGTCAGGATGTTGGAGATGTCGGTGGTAAGGTAGATGTCATAGTCGGGCGATCTGAAGTCTATCCCGTGCTTGGTGATAAAGATGACGATGTGTGTCAGTGCCACGGCAACAACGGGAATGGTCCAGGGCAGTGTCTTGGCATAGGTGAATTTCTGCGAATGGAGCAAGGACGTGAGACCAACAACCGCCACGCACATCTTGAAATAGAACATCAGCGGACTGAAGAAGCGGTCGAGTACGAGTTGACTAATGCCACTTGATATAAACGAGATGGCGATAAAATCGGAGAAAGCCCCTATGGCGGCATAGACGGCAATACATCTCTTGCCCTTGGAGTATAGACGGTTGTTTGGCGAAGCGGTCTGTATGCCTTTGTTGAGAAGCAGCATAGCTGACATTGTGGTACAGACAGTGCAGCTTATGAGATATATGGTGAAGGAGACTAAGTCCATCGTATATTAATTTAAATTTGTAATTTTGTATAAATATCCAACATCAAGTG
>ERZ808270.598-NODE-598-length-19906-cov-4.650698_pt1 | contig 19906 bp, 17 predicted proteins | sample MGYA00521082_ERZ808270 | MGnify/ENA primary metagenome ERZ808270 (study PRJEB31516, sample SAMN03275594) | gut metagenome | biome: mammalia-associated habitat; material: feces | host: Papio cynocephalus | place: Kenya | collected 2012-07-27 ... | reverse complement strand
CGCCGGAACGGCGATGCCGTTGCGCCGGAACGGCGATGCCGTTGCGCCGGAACGGGGGTGCCGTTGCGCCGGAACGGGGGTGCCGTTGCGCCGGAACCGCCGCGGGTGCAAAAACCGCGCGAAACGGACCCAAACCGGACAAATTGCGCAGGTGCCTTACGGGGACATGAGGGGGTGGTCTCGTTCGGGTTCCCATGGGGACGGAGACAGATCTCCGCGTTCTTTCCTTTCGTTTCCTCAACCGATCCCTCTCCTTATTCCCGCTTTCGCTCTCCATCCATCGGAATGACCTGTCCCGGGTGCCGCGCGACAGGGTACACTTTCCCGCGCCGTTTCCTGTCCGTCTGGCGTTGTCAGACCGCGGCGGATTTGGTATACTATAAACAGATATGAAAAGAGCAGACGTCAATAAAGTACTCATCATAGGGTCCGGTCCCATCGTGATCGGGCAGGCGTGCGAGTTCGACTACTCGGGAACCCAGGCGTGCAAGGCGCTGCGGGCGTGCGGCTACAAGGTCGTTCTCGTGAACTCGAATCCGGCGACGATCATGACGGATCCCGTGATGGCGGATGCGACCTATATCGAGCCTTTGAACGAGATGCGCCTCGAGCAGATCATCGCCAAGGAGCGTCCGGACGCGATATTGCCGAATCTGGGCGGGCAGACGGGGCTGAATCTTTCGATGGAACTGGCGAAGAAGGGCATTCTCGACAAGTACGGCGTGAAGGTCATCGGCGTCAATCTGGACGCGATCGAGCGCGGCGAAGACCGCGAGGTCTTCAAGGAGACGATGCAGAAGCTCGGGATCGAAACGCCGCGCTCGGGCATCGTGCATTCCGTCGAGGAGGCGGTCGAGCTGGTGGAGAAGAAGATCGGCTATCCGGTCGTGGTGCGCCCGGCCTACACGATGGGCGGCGCCGGCGGCGGGTTTTGCTACAATGTGGAGGAGCTGCGCGCGATCTGCGCCCGGGGGCTCGACGCATCGCTGACGCACCAGTGCCTGATCGAGGAGTCCATCCTCAACTGGGAGGAGCTCGAGGTCGAGGTCGTGCGCGACGCGAAGAACCAGATGATCGCCGTCTGCTTCATCGAGAACATCGACGCGGTGGGCGTGCACACGGGCGACAGCTTCTGCGCGGCGCCGTTCCTGACGATTTCCAAGGAGCTCGAGAAGCGCCTGCAGGACATGGCCTTCCGGATCGTCGAGGCGATCGGCGTCATCGGCGGGACGAACGTGCAGTTCGCGCACGACCCGAAGACCGGGCGCGTGGTGATCATCGAGATCAATCCCCGCACCTCGCGCTCGTCGGCGCTCGCCTCCAAGGCGACGGGCTTCCCGATCGCGCTCGTTTCGGCGAAACTGGCCGCCGGCATGACGATGGACGAGATAACCTACTGGCGCGACGGCACGCTCGAGAAGTACACGCCGTCGGGGGACTACGTCGTCCTGAAGTTCGCGCGCTGGGCGTTCGAGAAGTTCCGCGGCGTCGAGGACCGGCTCGGCACGCAGATGAAGGCCGTGGGCGAGGTGATGTCCATCGGCAAGAACTACAAGGAAGCGCTCCAGAAGGCGATCCGCGCGCTGGAACGCGGGCGGAGCGGGCTCGGGTTCGCCAAGAACTTCCACGAAATGAGCCTCGAGGCGCTTTTGAAGGCGCTTTCCGTGCCGAATTCGGAGCGGCACTTCCAGATGTACGAGGCGCTCCGCAAAGGCGCGACGGACGAGCAGATTTTTGCCCGTACGGGCGTGAAGGCGTATTTCGTGCAACAGATGCGCGAACTCGTCGAGGAAGAAGAGAAGATCCTCTCCTACAAGGGGAAGACGCTGCCGGACGCGCTTCTCGTGCAGGCGAAGAAGGACGGTTTCGCCGACAAGTATCTCGCCCGGCTTTTGGGCGTCGCTGAGAAGGAGATCCGCGACCGGCGCACGGCGCTCGGCTGTCGCGAGACGTGGCACAAGGTGCCGGTTTCGGGCGTGGAGAACCAGGCGTACTACTACTCCTCCTACACTGGCGGCGCCAACGAGGTGCCGGTCACGTCGGACCGCAAGAAGGTCATGATCCTGGGCGGCGGACCCAACCGCATCGGGCAGGGCATCGAGTTCGACTACTGTTGCTGCCACGCGGCTTTGGCGATGCGGGCGAAGGGATACGAGACGATCATCGTCAACTGCAACCCCGAGACGGTGTCGACCGACTACGACACATCGGACAAACTCTATTTCGAACCTGTCACGCTCGAGGATGTGCTGCAGATCTACGCGTTCGAAAAGCCGGAAGGCATCATCGTGCAGTTCGGCGGCCAGACGCCGCTCAACATCGCGCGCGAACTCCAGGAGGCGGGCTGCCGCATCCTGGGCACTTCGGTGGACTCGATCGACGCGGCGGAAGACCGCGACCGCTTTCACGCCATCATGGACCGGCTGGGCATCCCCATGCCCCAGAGCGAGATGGCGAGCGACATCGCCGGCGCGTTGAAGGCGGCGAAGGATCTGGGCTACCCGCTCATCATCCGCCCGAGTTTCGTTTTGGGCGGGCGCGGCATGGAAGTCGTCTACGACGAGCAGATGCTGCGCGAATACGTGGCCAAGGCCGTGGGCGTCACGCCGGACCGTCCGCTCTACCTGGACCGGTTCCTGCACCATGCGCTCGAATGCGAGGCGGACGCGCTGTCGGACGGCAAGGACGTCTTCATTCCGGCCATCATGCAGCACATTGAGCTTGCGGGCATCCACTCGGGCGACTCGGCGTGCGTGCTCCCGCCGGTGGGCATTCCGGAAGCGTGCCGCAAGACGATTCTCGACTATACGCGGCGGATTGCGCGCGAGCTGAAGGTCGTGGGGCTCATGAACATGCAGTTCGCGATTGAGGACGGCAAGGTGTACGTGATCGAGGCGAACCCGCGCGCGTCGCGCACCGTCCCGCTCGTCTCGAAGGTCGCCGGCACGCAGATGGCGCATATCGCGACGGAACTCATGCTGGGCGCGACGGTGCCGGGCCTGGGACTGGACCGCGAAAAGATCATTCCGTATTTTGGCGTGAAGGAAGCGGTTCTCCCGTTCGAAAAGTTCCCGGAGGTCGACCCCGTCCTGGGTCCGGAGATGCGCTCGACGGGCGAAGTCCTCGGACTCGCGGAGACGTTCGGGCTGGCCTACTACAAGTCTCAGGAGGCCGCCGGTTCCCCGCTCCCGACCGAGAAGGGCAAGGTCCTGTTCTCGCTGAGCGAGAAGACGCCCGACGGCGTCCAGGCCGCGAAGGATTTCGCGGCGCTCGGCGATGAAATCGTGGCGACGGAGGGCACCGCGGCGTTTCTGTCGGCGCAGGGCGTCGCCTGCACGGTCGTCGCGAAGATCGGCGAGGGCCGGCCGGACGTATTGGACGCCATCAAGAACCGCGCGGTCAAGCTGATCGTCAACACACCGAGCGGACGGCGCGACGCGCGGGCGGACGACTGCCGCATCCGCCAGGCGGCGATCAAGTACCGCGTGCCGTATCTGACGACGCTCGCGGCGGCCAGCGCCGCGGCGGAAGGCATCGCTTCGGCGCGGCACGGCAAGGGCGAAGTGCGCTCCCTCCAGAGCTACCACGCGTCCATCACATTTGCGCAAAAATAAACAAGAATTGTTTTCAGAAAGGATACAGCTATGAAGATACTCGTTACAGGTGGTGCGGGCTACATCGGTAGCCACACGGTCGTTGAGCTCCTCAACGCGGGGCATGAGGTTGTCGTCGTGGACAATCTGTGCAACAGTTCGCGCAAGTCGCTCCAACGCGTGAAGAAGATTACGGGGCGCGAGGCCAAGTTCTACAAGCTTGACATCCGCAACGAGAAGAAACTTAACGACGCCCTCGACAAGGAAGGGCATTTCGACGCGACGATCCATTTCGCCGCGCTCAAGGCGGTCGGCGAATCGACGAAGATTCCGCTGAAGTACTACGCGAACAATCTGGGCGGCACGTTCACGCTTTTGAAGTGTCTGGCGGACCACAACTGCAAGAACATCGTCTTCTCGAGCTCGGCGACGGTCTACGGCGATCCGGCGAGCGTGCCGATCCGGGAGGATTTCCCCACCCCCGGCTGCACGAACCCGTACGGGTGGACGAAACTCATGATGGAGCAGGTCTTCCGCGACGTGCAGAAGGCCGATCCGGAATGGAACGTCATTCTCCTGCGCTACTTCAACCCGATTGGGGCGCATCCGTCGGGGCTTATCGGCGAGGATCCGACGGGAATTCCCAACAACCTCCTGCCGTACATCGCGCAGGTGGCGATCGGGCGCCGTCCGGAACTCAACGTTTTCGGCAACGACTATCCCACACCGGACGGGACGGGCGTGCGCGACTACATCCACGTCGTGGATCTGGCGGTCGGGCACCTCAAGGCAATCGAGAAACTCGAGGCGAATCCGCAACTGGGGCTCAAGATCTACAATCTGGGCACGGGCCACGGCTATTCGGTGTTGCAGATCGTGAAGGCGTTCGAGAAGGCGTCCGGGCGCCCGGTTCCGTACAAGATTTGTCCGCGCCGTCCCGGCGACATCGCGGAATGTTGGGCGGATCCGTCGCTCGCCGCGAAGGAGCTGGGCTGGCGGGCCGAACGCGGCATTGACGAGATGTGCCGCGATTCCTGGAACTGGCAGAAGAAGAATCCGTACGGATACAACAAGCCGCCCCAAGCGTGAGGTCGCTTCCGGAGATACTGGACGCTTTTGAAGCCGAGCTCGCCCTTGAAAACGAGCTCGGCGTCCGTGTATTTTCATGCGACCGCAGTTTGCTGGTGCCGGTTCTCCCGAAGACCGGTCCGGCAGCTCCCGCCCGGCCGGTACCCGAGCCGCGGAATGCGCACTCCGGACGGCAGACGGAGGTTTCGCCGCCTTCGGCGGGGAGGGCGCCCGTTGCACCCAAAGCCACGCCCCCTGCGGCTGAAAAGCCGGCGGGCGCCCCGGCGTTCGTCTTCCTGCATCATGCGCCGCTTACGCCGCCGGGCGTGGAGATGATGGCGAAGATTATCGCCGCGCTCGGGAAAAAGGCGGATGTCCCCATCCTTTTCGCGCCGCCGCGACCCAAAACGCGCTACGCCGTCGTTCTGGGGGGCTTCGCGCTTCAAAAGTGGTTCCCGGGCGTCCATTCCGAGCCCGGACGCTGGACGAAGGCGGAAGACGGCACCTGGCTTTACGTGACCTATTCGCCGACCTACCTCTCGCGTTTCGGCGATTCGCAGCACGTGCGGAGCATGAAGTTGTCCATGTGGCAGGGACTCAATGACCTGATGAGGAGAATCGAGACATGAAATTGGACGAAGAATGCCGCGTGAAATCGCACGCAGAATGCGGTCCGAGCTACCGGCGCCTCGTGTTCGAAGCGCCGCGGATGGCGGCGGAACTGCAACCGGGGCAATTTGTGCATGTGCGCGTGCCGGGGTTGGAACCGACGGCTCTGCGGCGTCCGTTCAGCGTGTTCGACGCGGCGGATGGACTTGTAACCATCCTCTACAAAACGGTCGGGCGCGGTACGTTGGCTTTGAACACTGTCCGGCCCGGCGACACGGTGCGCGTGTTGGGTCCGTTGGGGCATGGCTTCCCGGCGACCTGTTCGGGGGCGGCCTATCTCGTGGGCGGCGGGTATGGCGTCGCGCCGCTGCACTTCTTGGCGAAAAGGCTCAAAGCGGCAGGTCATTCGCGGATTGTTCTTTTCGCCGGCGGGCGCACACGCGCCGACCTGCTCGCGCTTGAAGATTTCCGGGCGCTCGGGGTCGAATTGCGGCTGGCGACAAACGACGGCTCGCTCGGGACGAAGGGGTTCGTGACGGCGCCGTTGGACGCGGCGCTCGCGGCGGGAGAGGAATGCGAACTTTTCGCTTGCGGACCCGATCCCATGCTGAAGGCCGTCGCCGAGCGGGCGATTGCGCATGGGCGCAAGGGTTGGATTTCAATGGACCGGCACATGATCTGTGGCGTCGGGGCCTGCTACGCCTGCATTCAGCGGACGGTGCGCGGCAATTCGCGCTGTTGCCTGGAAGGGCCCGTCTTTCGTGCGGAAGATCTTGTTTGGTAAGTGGAAGGAAACGCTATGCTGACACCGGATACAGTCGATATGCGCGTCAATCTGGGCGGACTCGAGATGGCCAGCCCCCTCGCGACGGCCAGCGGAACCTTCGGATACGGGACCGAGTATCTGGGGGCTGTCGATTATTCCAAGTTGGGCGCCATTACGGCGAAGGGCGTGCGTCTCGAACCGTGGCCGGGGAACGGGATGCCGCGTCATGCGGAAGTCCCGGGCGGACTCGTGAACGCGATCGGTTTGCAGGGGTCGGGCGTCGCGGCGTTTGTCGCGTCCACGCTGCCGTGGTATGCCCAAAACGTAAAAGTCCCCATGATCGCCAACATTTGGGGCGGGTCGATAGAGGAGTATGCCGAAGTCGCGCGGCGGTTGACCGCGGCAAAATCGCCGGTCGTCGGTGCGCTCGAGATGAACGTGAGCTGTCCGAACGTCAAGGCCGGCGGTCACACCTTCGGACAGGATCCGAAGGTTCTGCACGAGGTCGTCGCGGCAGTCCGCGCGGCGACGGACCTGCCGCTCATCGTGAAACTCGCGCCGAACGTGCCCTCGATCGTTCCCTATGTGAAGGCTTGCGAAGAAGCCGGGGCGGACGCGTTGAGCCTGATCAATACGATCCCCGCCATGGTGATCGACATCGAAACGCGCCGTCCGGTGCTTGCGAACAAGACAGGCGGACTTTCGGGGCGCGGCATCCATCCGGCGGCCGTCAAGCTCGTGTATGACGCGCACAAGTGCTCGAAGCTGCCGATTCTCGCCATGGGGGGCGTGTACGAGGCGAAGGACGCCATTGAATTCTTGCTTGCGGGCGCCACGGCGGTCGCGGTGGGGACTGCCATCTTTACGAACCCCGGCGTGGTTTCGGAAGTCTACGAGGGTATCGCCGCCTATTGTGCGCGGCAGGGTTTCGCTTCCGTCGCCGCGTTGACGGGTGCTTTGCAGGAAGAAAATGCATGAAAATACTTACGCGCTATATCTTTCGCGAGTTTTTGGTTCCTTACGCCTATTGCTTGATCGGCTTTTTGTCCATTTACGTTCTTTTTGAACTGTTTGGCTCGTTCGGACGCTTGGCCGAGGCGGATATGTCCGCCGGCGACGTGGTGCGGTTTTTCGCAGGCTATCTTGCGCCTTACTTCCATTATCTGGTCCCTGCGGCGCTCATGCTGGCGACGCTGTATACGATGTGGAATTTTTGCCGCCATTCGGAACTTGTGGCGATGCGGGCGAGCGGGATCAGTTTTTGGACAATTGTCAAACCCGTTCTTGCGATGGCTTTTCTGACGGCCTGTTTCGTGGCGTGGGTAAACGAGTGCTACGTGCCGAATCATGCGCAATGGGCGAAGCGACTTAAGGCCGCCAAGTTCGATGTGGGAAAGGCCCTGCGCGCGAACGAGGTCGTCTATGAGAATGCGCGCGCCAACCGCACCTGGACGGCGGACGCGTTGGCGGACGATACGGGCGCCCACCTGCGGAACGTGCGCGTCATGACTTTGCGCCCGGACGGTACGCGGCTGTCGCTTTTGACGGCTGACCGGGCGGACTTTCTCGATCGCGAATGGTGGTTTACAAACGCGCATGTCAGTTCATACGACACGAATGGCGTCGAAATCGCCACAACGAACGACGCGGCGCTTGCGAATCTGAAACTGCGCGTCTTCCCCGAGTTCCGGGACCGTCCGGGCGACATACTCGTCCAAAACCGCGATTGGCAATACTCTAGCGTGCGCCAAAAAATACGCTTTTTGCGTCGGAATACGGACTTTTCGGAAAGTGCGCGGCGGGACGGGCTCTACGATGCGGTAGCGCAGATCATGTCGCCGTTCGCCTGTATTCTGATTACGTTCCTCGCCATTCCGGCCGGAATCTCTTCGGGGCGGCAGTCCGTCTTCAAGGGGATTTTGAGCGCATTGGGTCTCTTTTTCGCCTTCTATGGTGTTGTGATCGCCGGCATGGTCTGCGCCAAGCAGGGGTGGATTCCACCGATTCTTGCGGCGATTTTCCCGTATATCGTGTTCTTCCTCCTGGGCGTCCACGCCTTCTATCGCCAACGCTGACCCGTCGGCCCGCCTCCGCCCACGGGCGCCTAGAGCGCGATATGCCGCAAGGTGCGCCCGTCGAAATAGCCGTAGGAGCGCGGCGTTCCGCCTTTGGGCAGCGAAATGGAGCCGGATTGAAGAACACGACTCCGTTCGCGAGCACGCACTTCTCCACAATGCGGGTGTGGCCCTGCACGAAAACGCCGCCTCGCGGCAGGAAGGGGAGAGTATGCCGCCCAAAAGGACGATTTTTCGAATCCAAGCGCATCAGCTTCCTGAAGCGTTTGCTCAGAGTATGGCGAATGCCAAGAATGTCGCTAATAAAAACAATTCTCAGGCCTCCATTATACCACGATTGCGCCGCAAAAAAAAGTCTGTGGATTTTCTCCCCCTTTTCGCGTTCTTTGCAGTGTGGGGGCGGAGTGCCGCGGTTGGCACGGTCCTCTCTCGCGGTGAAACAAGGAAAGGAACAAAAGAATGAATGCGAAAACGAAAAGAAAGAACGGCGCCGTGAAGCTGATTTTGGCGGGCGCATGCATGGTGGGACTGGGGTATGCGGCGTATGCCGGACGCACGCCACATGCGCGCGGCACGGAAGGCGCAAAACTCCACAAATACTCGACAACAATCGAAAAAGAACGTCCGAAACTCGACGACGAGACCAAAGCGTTGATCTCCGCTTGCCGGCAAAATCCGTGCGAAGCCACCCGCGCGGCGCTGGAAAAGAAGGTGCGCGCCAATTACGAGAAAATCGTCGCCCGCAAGAAAGCCAAACTCGAAGAGTTGAAGCGTACGGCGAAAGACGCGTCTAAAGTTGAAGAAATGCGCAAAATCGTTGTGGAAATGGAAAAGGATCGCGAGCGTCGCGTGGCCCAGACCATGCGCCGCTTCACGGATCCGCGCCTGAAACCGGGCTCCCGCGCGGCGGTGGACGGCTGGCATGCGGTACTGGGCGTTCCCCGGCTCGAAATCGCCCATACGGAAGTCACGAACGCGGAATACGCGAAGTTCAAGCCTTCCTGGCCGCTTCGCGACAATCTGCCCGTCGTGAATGTCGGCTATAAAGACGCGGTTGCCTATTGCGATTGGCTTTCAAAAACGAATGCGGACGGGGCAACCTACCGCTTGCCGACAGAAGAAGAGTGGGAAATGGCGGCGGGGCACATGCCGAAGGACGCGGATTTCAACTCAAAAGACGAAGACGGACGCCTTTCGCCGGTGGACGCCCACAAGGGGACCCTTTCGTCATGCGGCGCCATAGACATGTGGGGCAATTGCTGGGAATGGACATCGACCGTCCGCACCCCGGGCACGCGTGCCGTCAAGGGCGGCAGTTGGCGCACGGCGCGCACGGATTGCCGTACGGAATGTCGCGATACGGGGCGTGCAGAGGACTCCGGTTACGGCAATGTCGGTTTCCGCGTGGTTCGGGAGGTGAAAAGTCCGGTTTCCGGGCGTTAAGCCTGTGGCGGTCGGTGCCGCCCGACGGGCACAGAAGGGTGGTCCGGCGGCAGGAACGCCGCAGTGGGAGGGGGCGGGATATCCCCCTCCCCTTTTTTTCGTGCCCATGAGAAGGGCATCTGTTCGTGACGGGAGGGGCGGGCTAGACGGGGTCACCGGCGTCGGCGGGCGGTAAACTCCAAGGCGCGGACGAGTCGAGCGACGGCCTGCGCGATTTCCTTGTTGTCCGGGAAGCGCGCCTGCAACTGTTCCAGCGTTTTCTTTGCGCGTTTGAGTTTGGCAATCCGCTTGTCGGCGATCAGCCGTTCTTCGTCCGTTGCCGTCAGGGCCGCAACGAGCGCCTCGGAGGTGTGGACGGCTTCGTGTTCGACCTGTGCGAGCGCGGAACGCGTGCGGAGGTATCCGGCCAGAAGCGCGGCAAATAGTCCGATCGCGAGAAGCGCCGCGGCGAGGGCGCCTAGCGCCGCGGGTGGATTCCGCCGCGCCCATAAGGCCAGACGATGGGGCCAGCCGGGCGGGCGAGCCTCGAGGGGTTCATGCCGGAGCCACCGGCTCAATTCGTCCGCCAAGTCGGACATGCTTCTGTAACGACGGGCGGGGTCCGGGTGCGTGGCTTTGGACAGAATTGCGGTGAAATCGGCGTTTGGATGCAATTCAAGGAGCGGTCGGGCTTCTTCGCGCAGGGTTGCCCCGAGCGCGTAGACGTCCGTCTGGACGGACGCGTTTTCGCCGCGCAAGAGTTCCGGCGCCATGTAGGCGCGCGTCCCGGCGGCGTCTGTGGCGTGTCCAGCGAAGCAAGCCAGCCCGAAATCGCCGATTTTGACGTGGCCTTCCGCATTTATGAGAATGTTTGCGGGCTTGATGTCGCGGTGCAAGATGCCGCAGCCATGGGCGTAGGCGAGAGCTTCCGCGGCGCATATGCCCAAAGAGGCTACGTCTTCCAGCGTTTTGAAGACATGGTCGCGCACGGTCGCGCCTTCCACATATTCCATGGCGAAGTAGCAGTCGTGCCCGCAGGATCCGGCGGCGTACACGTCGATAATGCCCGGATGGTGCAATTGGGCGACGAGGCGTGATTCGTCGGCGAAGCGTGCGCGGAAAGTCTCCGAACGGGAAAAGACGGGCAGAAGGACTTTGACGGCGACGGGGCGCGCGAGCGAGATTTGCCGCGCCAGATACACGATGCCCATTCCGCCGCGCCCGAGTTCGCGCCCGAGTTCGAAGTCCGTCCCCCGGAAATCCGGAGCGTTTTCGGGCGGGTGGTCCGGGAGCGTTCCGCCCAATGCGTCCAATTCCGCCGCGAGACGGCGCAGGGAGGCGGGCAGTTCAGTCGGCATGGCGCTTTCCGTCAGGGTCGTTTGCGGAGCGGAAACAGGAAAGTTCGGCCAGTTTCCGGTGCAGGCGTTCGAGCGCGCGCACATGGCGGATGGAGGCGGCTTTGGGCGTAAGTTTCAGGATTTCGGCGCATTCCTCGTTGCGCAGACCGTCAAAGTGCCGCAAAACGAGGATTTGCCGGTCGTTTTCCGCCAGAGAATGAAGTGCCGCGACGAGGAGACGGTGTCGTTCGCCGCGGTCGACTTGGGAGACAGGCGATGGGGAGTCCGCGGCGAATCGGTCCCAATGGAGGGCGTTCGTCGTCGAATTGCCAGGCGAGTCGGTCACGGGGACTTCCTTGTACAGGTCGCGGGCCCCGGCCTGCAGGTTTTTGCGCTCGAGATCCGCGACGACCTGCAGAAGAAGGGTGCGGAACTTGAAATAAAGGGGGACTTCCGGGTGCGAGACGAGGTAGTCCGTCCGTTTCAAGCATGCGGCGTAGGTCAAGGAAAGGACGTCCTCGGGCGCGAAACGGCGCAACAAAATCGGTTGCAGGTTCCGCGCGGCCAGCGCAAGCAGATGTGCGCGGTTGGCGCAAAACGCCGCGGCCCAGAAGGGCGTTTCGGCAGATGTTCCGGTGTTCTCGGTTCTGGCAGTCATGGAATTATTGTAGCAAATCCCGGATGCCGCGTCAAGCCGGGCGCCAACTGGAGTCTCCCACGAAAAGTGTACCCTGTCGTGAGACACCCGGGACAGGTCGTTCCGAGGGTGGAAGAGCGAATGCAGCAAAGGAGAAGGATTGGTTGAGGAAACGAAAGGAAAGAATGCGCAAAGACCACCCCATGGGGGGGGTGACCGCCGCAAACATGCGCCTTTGCGCCGGAACGGCGATGCCGTTCTACTGGAACAGCCACCCCGTTGCGCCGGAACGGCGATGCCGTTCTACTGGAACGGCCACCCCATTGCGCCGGAACGGTTGCACGGTGCGGAAGGAGTGCGTCGGTCTCGTCTGCCGAAGCCTAGGCGCACAGGCGGATTCGAAGAGATAATTTCGTGAAACAGCCTGGAGTGGCGTATTTTCTTCGCGTTTTACGGACTTTGCGTCCGACATCCGCTCTTCTGTTGCGATCTTCTGTATAAGCGTTTCAACTCGCGAGTCGATTCCTTCGCACGAGAGGCCAAAAATATGCTATAATATATCCCGCCATGTGGAATTATTCAGATAAAGTTCTAGACCACTTTCGCCATCCGCGGAACGTGGGCAAAATCGAGAAGCCGGACGGCACCGCCACCGTGGGGTCGCTCGCCTGTGGCGACGCGCTGCAATTCCAGTTCAAATTGGGCCCCGATGGCCGCATTTGCGAGGCCAAGTTCCAGACATTCGGGTGCGCGAGCGCGATTGCGTCCAGTTCGGCCTTGACGGAAATGGTCATCGGCAAGACGCTTGAAGAGGCGAAGAAGATAACGAACAAGGACATCGCCGACTATCTGGGCGGTTTGCCGCCGCAGAAGATGCACTGCTCGGTCATGGGACGCGAAGCGATGGAAGCGGCCATCAAGAATTACGAGACGGGAAAGAACACGGACCGCAATCTTGAAGACACGGTTTTGTGCACCTGCTACAATGTGAGCGAGAACGAAGTGCGCCGGGTCATCACGGAGAACGGTCTTACGACGGTGGAGGAAGTGACGAATTACACGAAGGCCGGCGGCGGCTGCGGACGGTGCAAGGGCAAGATCCAGGCGATTCTCGACGAAATCAACGGGACGGCAAAGTGAAGACGGGCTTCGACAACGAAAGGTATCTGCGCGAGCAGTCCGCGGAGATAAGGCATCGCGCGAAGAAATACGACAAGTTCTATCTGGAGTTCGGCGGCAAGCTCATGAATGACAATCATGCCGCGCGCTGTCTGCCGGGGTACGATCCGAATGTCAAACTCCGGCTCCTTCAGCATCTGGGCGATCAGGCCGAACTCGTGCTGTGCATCTACGCCGGGGACATCGAGACGAAAAAGAAGCGCGCGGATTACGGGACGACCTACGAAGAAGAAACGCTCATGCTGATTTCGTCCATGAAAGACTATGGCGTTTCGGTTCGCGGCGTCGTGATTACGCGCTTCGACGGGCATCCCGCCGCGCGCGAATTCGCGAAGACGCTTGAAAAAGCGGGCGTCAACGTCTTTTACCATTATCCGATCAAGGGCTATCCCAACGATTTGGCGACGATTGTCAGCGAGTCCGGCTACGGACGCAACGACTACATCCCGACGGAGCGCCCCATTGTCGTCGTGACGGGTCCCGGACCCGGCTCCGGCAAGTTCGCGACCTGCTTGACGATGCTTTACCATGAAGTCAAGCGGGGATTGCGGGCGGGGTACGCCAAGTTCGAGACCTTCCCCGTGTGGGACTTGCCGCTGATGCACCCGCTGAACGTGGCGTACGAGGCGGCCACGCTGGAGCTGAAGGACGAAAACCAGATAGACCCCCACCACTTTCTCGCCTATGGCGAAATCCGCGTGAATTACAACCGGGACGTGGAGGCCTATCCGATTTTGCGGACGATATGGGAGCGCATGATGAATGAGCCCTGTCCGTACAAGAGTCCGACGGATATGGGCGTCAACCGTCTTTCGTGCGGGATCGTAAACGACGTCGTGGTGCGGGCGGCGAGCCGCGAGGAGTGCGTCCGGCGCTATGAGCGCGTCAAGGCCGAATTCGACGTCGGTCGCGTGGGGATAGACATGCTGGCGCGGGCGCTCACCGTCATGGCCAAGGCGGACTGACGTCCCCCACGCAAACTATAATGCACGGAAATTTTAAAAAGGAAATCAATATGAACGAAGACTTCATGGTATTCTCGGGTACCGCCAACCTGCCGCTCGCGGAAAAGGTGGCTTCTTATTTAGGCAAGCCGCTGAACAAGATCGACATAAAGCGATTCCCGGACGGCGAGACGTTCTGTCAAGTCATGGAAGGCGTGCGCGGACGCGATGTTTTTGTGATTCAGTCGGGTTCGCCCGAACCGAATGAAGCGTACATGGAATTGTTTATCATCATGGACGCGCTCAAGCGCGGCTCGGCGGCGCGCATCACGGCCGTGTTGCCTTACTACGGCTACGCCCGCCAGGACCGCAAGGACCAGCCGCGCGTGCCGATCACCGCGCGCCTCATCGCGAACCTGCTGACGGCCGCCGGCGCCGATCGCGTGCTGACGCTCGATTTGCACGCGAACCAGATCCAAGGCTTTTTCAACATTCCGCTCGACCAGCTGCACGCCGAGCCCGTCATCCTGAAGTACATTCGCGATATGCACTTCCAGAAGCCGATCGTCGTCTCGCCCGATACCGGCGGGGCGAAAACGGCGTACGGCTATAGCCGCAAGCTCAAGACGGGCCTTGCGATCGTCGCCAAGCAGCGCACGGGCGATTCGACCGTGGACGCCTTCAGCGTCGTCGGCGACGTCAAGGATTGCGACGTCATCATGATCGACGACATGACGGCGACGGGCGGCACGCTTTCCGCCGCGGCCAAGATGTGCCGCGACTCGGGGGCGCGCAGCGTGCACGCGTTCGTCTCCCACTTCCCGCTGACGGCGAAGGGCGAAGAGCGTCTCATGAAGGAAACGCAACTGGACGAGCTCGTCGTGACGGATACGATTCCGCTCCGCCCGGGGTTCGATCCCTCGAAACTGCCCTTCAAGCTGACGCAGCTTTCGGTCGCGCCGCTGATTGGCGAAGCGATTAAGCGCATTCACCGTAACGAGTCCATCAACGACCTTTTCAACCACGAATAATCGCCCGCCCGCAATGAAAATAATTGTGGGACTGGGCAATCCGGGCGAACAGTACGCCCATACGCCGCACTCGATTGGATTCGAGGCGGCGGACGCTTTGGCGCGCGAGATAGGCGTCTCGTGGGAATTCAAGAAGGCGGAAAACGCTTTCGTGGCGCGCGGCAACTGGAAGGGCGAGCGCGTCCTCCTCGTCAAGCCCCAGACGTACATGAACCTTTCGGGACAGGCTGTGGCGCCGCTCGTGAAATACGCGAACGCTACGGCGAACGACCTGATCGTCATACAAGACGACATTGATCTTCCCGTCGGGAAACTCCGGATAAAAAAAGGCGGATCTTGCGGCGGCCACAATGGCATCCGCAATATCATCGAGAGGCTCGGCTCCAGCGATTTCATACGCGTCAAAATCGGCGTCGGGAAGGATCGCGCGAATGTCGTCGGGCACGTTCTGGGGAAATTCAGCCCATTGTCGCGAAAGATCATGGAGGAAGTCCTGCCGGTCTGCGCGCAGGCCGTGGAGCTTATGTTGACTTCGGGACCCGACAGAGCCATGAATCTGTTTAATGGCTGGACGGCCCCTACAGCAACCCAGGAGGGACAAAATGAGAGATCTTAACGAGATATTGAAAGAGGTGCGCGGGAAAATCGCCGCGGCCTGTGCGCGGGTCGGGCGCGATCCGCAAACGGTGGAAATCGTCGCGGTCACGAAGACGCATGGTCCGGAGACGGTGAACGAAGCCTGGCAGGCAGGGTTGACCATGATTGGCGAGAATAAAGTCCAGGAAGCCGCCTGGAAGAAACCCGCCGCGATGACGGGCCCCTCGTGGCATTTGATCGGCCACCTCCAGAGCAACAAAGTGCGCCACGCTCTGGAACTTTTCGACGTCATCCATTCCGTCGACTCGCTTAAACTCGCGGAACGCATCAATCTGATCGCCGACGAAATGGGACTTCAGCCCCGTATACTGCTTGAAGTCAACGTTTCGGGAGAAAAATCCAAAAGCGGCATGAAGCCGGAGGATGTCGAGGGGACGGTCTCGCACATTCTCGCGGAATGCCCGCGCATCACGCTCGAAGGCCTGATGACCATGGCGCCTTTTTCGGAAAACAAGGAAGACGCGCGCCCCTATTTCCGAAAACTGCGCGAAATGCGCGATGCGCTCGAGAAGAAGTTCGCTATTGGCTTGCCCCGCCTTTCGATGGGCATGAGCGGCGATTATGAAGTCGCGGTTGAAGAGGGCGCCACTTGGGTGCGCCTCGGAACCGTGCTCTTCGGCGAACGGCCGAAAATAAAAACCGTCCGCCCGGTGTCAGGCGAAGACGCGGCGGCTGGCGGCCTCGACTCCTATTCGGGCGCGGGTCCGACGGTCAAAGTGCTGGACTGACGCTCAGTAGCGTTTTATGCGCAGCCCGATCTCTTTCAGGACGTCGATGGGGCGGATGGGCCACAGACGCGAAGGGAGTTCCGCTTCCAAGGGGCGCTGAATGAAGTCGGGAAGATCGGGCAGGAAGTCCAGCCCGGAAATCTCCTCGAGTTCGTCTATTGTCACCAGGTGGCGCGTCGGCCAGCAACGCCAGGGGACGTCTTGGTCGAACAGCAACGCGAATGCGCGGACGTCCATCTCTTGTTGGCACACAACAACGGCGTAGTATTTCTCCGGGATGTCAATGTCCGTCCCGAGAAGCCTGGCGGAATTGTCCGTTATCGAACCGACGACAACCCAGATTTCGCCCCAGCGCGCGGACCAAAGATCGGCGATGCGCCGTTCGACTTCGCGCCACACGCCGCGGTTCAGGGAAGGGGTCTGCGGGGCAATATTCGACATGAGAAAGGTCTGGCGCTGTTCGTGTGGACCAAAGCGCGTGGCGATGGCGTAGTTGGGGGCCATATGGCCGCGGTCGTAGCCGGTATGGTCGTAGGCGTTCGATGTGGGGCAGCGGGGCGCGTTTTTGTCGCGCATGAAGCTAGGGCGCTTCCCCGCTTCGTAGGGCGCTTCGCGCGGCACATGGTAGGCGACCCAGACGGGATGGCGCAATTTCGGCGACCAGCCGACGATGAATTCGCCGCGGTTCAGGATCTGTATGTCGTCCGGTGCCGGCAAACTCTTGCGGATAGGGGCGCCGGCAAACAGGACCTGTCCCTTGGGCGCTTCTTCGTCATATTCGTAGACGGCGTCGTGCCCAGTCCAGCCGAGGGCGTCCGTAAAGTCGCCTACGGGATTTCCCAGCGCACAGAGGAACTGCGTGAGGAGCGGATGGTTCTGGGCCTTGTCGTCGATCCAGCGCGGCGGATGATGGACGAACCACACGCCGGCGAGGGCCCACAGAGCAAGAAAAACCGTCCCGGCAAATGTGGTCCAGCGCGTCACCCGTTGCGAAGACGCCGTCTTCTTCGCGGGGCGGCGCTTTTTGCGGGTGCGTGCAGACAGGTCCTTCTTTTTCGAACGCTTGACGCTCATAGATCTTCCAGTTCAATCCGAATCGTGCGGTTTTTGAGGGCTTGCGTGTGGTTTTTGTCCAAATCGTCCGCCGCGTGCCGGACGATTCGGTCAGCAGGGGCGGTAGGCACGGTTATCTTCGCGCCGCAAGCCGGGCACTCCGCTTCATGGTCGGCCAGGTCAGAGGTGGCTTCTATTTCGGAATGGCACGTGGGACAGCAAAAGTACGTGAACGTAATCGGCGTATTCTTCATGGTTGGAATCCTTCTTTGTCAGTCGATATAGAGCGGATCGACAACAATCTTTCCGCGGCGGAACGCGGGCGTGTCGCTTGTTGAGGAGGGTTTGGGCGCGGCCGCCGGCTGGGCGGGACGCGCGGCGGGCGCAATCTCGGCCGTGGCAGTCCGGGCGGGTGCGCGCGTGGCGCGATAGAGCGCGCGCACGCCGACGAAAAGGAGCCAAAGGAGGAAGCCCGCGGCCAACAGGAGGACGAGCGGCCGCCAAATCACGAGAAACAGGTTGTTCGCGGGCGAGACCGGCTCGTCCAGCGGCGTCGGCGCGGCGTAGCGCGAAGGTTTCCGTTCCGCGGAAGGCGGCGGGGGAGGAGCCGGTTCGGGCGGATTGGGACTGTCGAATGTGGGCTGCACAAAAACCGTTGGCGTCTCCGCGGATTCAGGCGCGGGCGGGCGCACCGGTTCGGAATGGGCGGCGACGGGCGCGGACGCGCCAGACGAACTCTCGTCCCGCAGACGGACCGACGGCTCACGGTTCCCGTTGAAGATTTCCATGAATTCGGCGATCATGGGCTTGGCTTCAATCCCGACCGCCTCGCAGTAGAGTTTGACGAACCCTCTGCCGTAGATGGGGGCGGCGAAGCCAGAAAAATCCTCGTTCTCCAGCGCTTCGATTTGCCGCGCCATCATGTGCGTCGCTTTCGCTATGTCGTCTACCGTAAGGCCTTTTGCTTCGCGCGCCTGGCGCAATGTTTTGCCGAACTCTATCATAGGGTTTCCTCCGAAGGGGTTTCGGGTTTAGCTGCTGTTTCCACATCTGCGTCGGGTGCGTCGTATTCCGCGAATGCCGCGTTTTCATCCGCGGAAGGAGTCTCTTCAGTAGGCGCCTCCGGCGACGGGGCGGCCATCGCGGCGGCGTCTTCCCCGCGCAGGATGGCTTCCAGCTGATTCTGGTCCAGGAGAATGGTGCGGGGGCCGGCACCGCTGTGCGGCGCGACGACGCCGCGTTCCTCGAGTTCGTCGCACAGCTTGGCGGCATGGTTGTAGCCGATGCCGAGCTTGCGCTGGAAGTGCGAGACGGACGCGCGGTTCGTGTTGATGATGACCTCGATCGCCTTGGTGAAGAGGTCGGCGTCCGCGCTCGCGCGGGCCAGTTGGCGCTGCGCGGCGGGCGAAGCCTCGGGCCGGGGCTGGTTGTCGGGGTCGTCCTCGTTGGCCGCGAACGGATCGTCTATCGTCGCTTCCTTCACGCGCCCCAGTTTCGTCGCGAAGTGCTTGTCGAACTGGACGCTGGAATGCTCCTCGATGAACGCCGTGATGTTGGCGATCTCCTCGTCGCTGATCCATGCGCCCTGTGCGCGGGTGAGGATGCCGTCCTTGCCCTTGAAAAGCATGTCGCCGCGGCCGATGAGGTTTTCCGCGCCCGCGTCGTCGAGAATCGTGCGCGAGTCGATGGCCTGCGAAGTCTTGAACGCCACGCGCCCCGGAATGTTCGCCTTGATCGTGCCGGTGATGATCTTCGCGTCCGGACGTTGCGTCGCCAGGATAAGATGGATGCCCGCGGCGCGCGCCTTGGCCGTGAGGCGCGAAATGTCGGGCGTCACTTCCTTGCCGGCGGCCATCATCAGGTCCGCGACTTCGTCGATGATGATCACAATGTACGGAATCGTGCGCGGATCGGCCGAGTCGCCGCCGGACGATTCGCCAAACATGTCGGTCTGGACGATCGATTTGCGGTGATTGTAGTCGTAGATGTTGCGCACGCGGTTGCGGGCGAAGAGCTTCAGCCGCTTCTCCATTTCCGCCACCGCCCAGTGAAGCGAGAAGACGACTTTGCGATTGTCCGTGATGACCGGCACGAGCAGGTGCGGAATGTTGGAGTAGGGCGTGAATTCCACGCTCTTGGGGTCCACCATGATGAGCTTGAGCTGTTCGGGCGTGCGGGTCATGAGAAGGCCGCAGATGATGGAGTTGAGGCACACCGACTTGCCTTGCCCCGTCGCGCCCGCCACCAGCATGTGGGGCATGCTCGCGAGGTCCGCGACAAGCTCCCGCCCCGACGCGTCCTTCCCGAAGAGAAGCGGCAATTCCATCTTGGCGGACTTCCAGGTTTCGGACTCGATGATTTCGCGGAAGGAGATCCCCGCCGGCTTGCGGTTGGGCACTTCGATGCCGATGCACTCGTCGCCCGGGATGGGCGCCTCGATGCGAAGCGATTTGGCGTGCAGCGCGCCCTTGATGTTGTCCGCGATGTTGGTGACGGCCGAATAGCGGATGCCCGGCGCAAGCAGAAGGGCGTATTTGGTGACGACGGGTCCCTTGACCGTATAGCTGAGCTTCGCATCCACATTGAACAGCTTGAGCGTGTCGATGAGCCGGCGGCTCATTTCCTCCACGTCGCTGTGGTCCGCGTTGGAAGGGCTGAGCGGATGCAGAAGCGAAAGCGGCGGCAGGGTGTACGGACCTTTCGCCTCCTCCTCGACGGCGACCGCGGTGGCGGAATCCGTCCGTGCGGCGGGGGCGCGCGGCGGCGCGGGTTGGGGTGCGGCGGGGGCAGGCGGCGGCTCGGGGCGG
>ERZ808270.595-NODE-595-length-19968-cov-2.715563_pt1 | contig 19968 bp, 28 predicted proteins | sample MGYA00521082_ERZ808270 | MGnify/ENA primary metagenome ERZ808270 (study PRJEB31516, sample SAMN03275594) | gut metagenome | biome: mammalia-associated habitat; material: feces | host: Papio cynocephalus | place: Kenya | collected 2012-07-27 ... | reverse complement strand
ATTGCTAAATTAGGTAAAGATGAAAAGATTGGCTATGTATATAATGATACTAAATCAAAATTATACCAATTAATTAATTCCACACCTAAATACAAGGATCATATTGAATTTTATAAAGGTAATTCAGCACAAGGATCTGAAGGAAGATATTGGATAATAGAACCTAATACCAAAGCATCTGAGTATCCTCTAATGTAGGACATATACACCAGTATTACCAGAGCTTAGGAAGGAAGTGTATTAGTATTTGCACAGACTTATGGAGGTCCTAATGTAAAACTTATATAGAGTGTACAAGATAAAGAATCACAAGTACTATCGTTCAGTGATTCTGATAAAGCTAGGTACACTAGACGTTACTTAGACATAAGTAATGCTGCTTTACAATCTTTCACAGATACTGCTTTACCTAAATATCAAGAAAGAACGAATAATTCTTCAACTAATACTAAATCAACTTCAACTAAAGCTGGTGGAGTGGGTAATGGTAATGGTACTGGAACAAGTGGTCAAGGAACAACTGGTAATGGTGGAACACAAGGTGAAACACAAGGTGAAACACAAGGTGGAACACAAGGTGGAAGTACTTCTGCTCAAAACCCTGCTCCTGCCCCTACACCAAAACCAAGTAATCCTAAAGAATATGTTACTTCTATGGCTAATTATAAGGATAAATATGGAGTAGATTGGAAAGTTCTTTTAGATGGATTGGCCGAATATACAGCTAAAAAAGCAGCAAATGGGCATATCATCATTTCTTTCCCTAGTCCGATGTAGGTTTAGTGGGGAGTTATGATTGGTTCTTTAAATGGATTAGACATAGATCCCATATCTAAAGAAACAACTGCTATAGGATTACGACATCCTAAAGATGATAAACCTTATATTCCTTAGGATTCTGATTTTGATGCATTTTTAGCTCAATAGGTATAGAATTTAGGTATTCAACCTACCACTTAGCCAACTCCAGAACCAGAACCAACTCCAGAACCAACTCCAGAACCAACTCCAGAACCAGAACCATAGTCACAGCCGTAGCCCGCACCGCAACCTTCTTCTAAACCAAAAAAGAAACGGCCTGTAACTTCTAAAGTAGAATGGAGTGAATTAGACCCAAATGCTTATACTGTAGATACATCTTCAGAAGATACTAAAATTACATTTAATAATAGTGTAAAAATTTCTAAAGCATGGTCAAACTAGTATATTAATGGAGGCAATTATTCAAAATTGTATAGTATTTCTATAACTCCAAGTAACTTAGTTAAAGCGACCTTTACAAAAGGCTCCAGATATACTACTAAATATACAGATGCTACTCTTGGCGATATTTCTAGTTTGGAACCTGAATTACAATCTTTTATAAATAATATATTAAATTCTAAACAATATCCTGCAGAATAGGGACTATCTGATGATGATGCTCAAAAGCAGGAATTGCATAAAGCTGATTCTGAAGACAATAATATCTAGGAAATAATTGATTAGGCAGAAAATTAGTCAGTATCCGGAAATAACAGTGCTGTTCGAGATTTCTTCTTCATGGATTCTAGTAAAACTTTTGAAGTTGGTTGGGTTAAAGATAATTCTGGAATTTATAAACCATCTTCTTCAAATGAGAAGACATATAATAGAATTGATGGATTCAATGGATTATTTAATGCTAATGGTACTTGGAAGAGTGTATATAAATTTAATGATAAAGGAAATGATACTCTACAAAAGAGACAAGAAAAGGCTATTAAATTAATAGGACAGCTACGCCAATTCGCCTTTAATATCAATAATAAGTAGCAGTTAGTTGAGGTAATAGCTAAAGCTCTTAAATTAGAAAAGAGTAATCCTTATGTTACATTTGCTATAAAATCTGGAGATGTGGTTTCTGTCAATGGAGACAGTAATGGACATCATATAGCTCAGAAAAGCAACTTTAACAAATTCGATAAGGATTCTGAGGAAAAAACTCTATACAGCAATAATTCCGAAAAAGTATATAATCGTAACTTAGTTATGATTATAGGTAATGGTGGATAGGATGTATTAGAAATTCCATTACTTAAATTAAATTCTCCTCAAACTAAAATACAGAGTTTGGGCGATAATTTTAAGGAATTGTATATCAATACTTTAAACGCCTGTAATGGAGATGAGCGACAGGCTTTAATCAAAATAGCAGCAAATCCTCTTATAAGAGACCATTAGGATATAGTAGACTGGATTAAGATATATACTAATACCAACAATGTTAGGACTATATATTATTAGAATGATCCTGACTGGACATTAGGAAAATTCTCCAATCTTGGGCCTCAGTATAATGCTGACAGAGGACTAGGTTTTTATGATGCTAACTAGAGTTTACAACAAACTAGAGATTTAACACCTTTAGAATCTATACAACGCCCTGATATAATAGTATCTGACGTACTTTCTTATATTAGTAATAGAGGTAAAACAGATGATGGTGTAACTTTAGTATCAAATCCTGGACACTTATTTGTATTATATTCTTCAAATCCTAGCTACAATACTACAGAAAAACTTGTAAATAGGTATGTACAATGGAAAACTTAGAAAGCAAAAGGTGAACCTTATATTCCAGATGTTCATATTAAATATATATCTACTCCTAAAGTATCTATCGACAACTATTTGGACAGCATTGTTAATATTACTATTAAAGGGTAGAAAGGAGTACCTATTTTAGGTAATGACAAAACTTCTTACCTAGTATTGAAGAGTATTTTCTTAGACAAAGGAGGTAATCCAATAAATGATGCTGGAATTAAAAATTTAATTGAAAAAGGTTGGGGAACTAAGGCTGAAGATAGTGTATATAATTTCCTTCTTACTAAAATATAGGAACTAAACACACTTCCCCTACCGCAGTTAATGAAGCGACTAAATTAGGTTGAAGACTGGAGTAAATCGAACGACCTTCCCGGAGGATTTGGTTATTCTGGAAAGAGTTTATCAACTTAGTTTATGTCAGTAATAAGACAGTTAATTGCTCCAGTAACAATAAAGGAAGATAGCTAGGGTAATTTCACAACAAAACCTGAAGTCAAATTATTTATTAACTTATTTAATAAATCAAAGCAACAGCTTTACTTCCAATCTAGACTTTAGAATTCACAAACTGCCAATGTAGGAAATACCTTATTTAAGAGAGTACAAACTGATCCTAATAATAGGTTTAGAATTAAATATGATGGAGGTATATAGAATTTAAAAACATAGTTTAATATATATGGAGATTTAGGTTCTAATGCATTTATTACAGACGATTCTTTTGGGGACTGGTTACATACTATTGCTGGTAGAATCGAACGGAGTAAGAAGGGAATAGAAAGTGATTTTGGAATATATATGGACGGACATTCTAATATTGCAAATTCCAAAAATACTGCTACACCTTCTTGGAATAGTTATTCTTAGAGTATATTGAATGTCTTAGACAGCAGCTTTAAAAAAGGAATTGTTCCAGATTCACCTAATAGTTCTCTCACTGATGCTTAGATTTGGTCTATTAAAGAGGAGTTACGTAAAGGTAATAAAGATCTACTAATATTTACAAGTGGTAATAAAGCTACTCCTATAGTATTTGATACTGGAGGTCTCAATTTGTAGTTTATTTAGAATGGAGAACCTACTTATAGACTACCTATAACTAGTAATGATTCAAACTTCGATGCTATAGATGGTATTACTAAAAAACACTATACAGTATATTTTAATTCAAGTACTGGCGAAATACGTATAGTAGATCCTTCAAGCATTCAGAAAAAACCTGCTCCACAAACTACTCAGTAGAAACCTTCTTAGAAGAAATCTACTAAGGAATAGAAGCCGTAGTAGCAACCTACTCAAGAATTCAACAAAGAATTTTTATTAAACGATAATACTTTATCGGCATATAAATTATTATTAGAAAATGTATTAGGTAATGTCGGAGGAAAAGTCAGAAGTTTTAAAGAATTTGTTAGTTCAGCTTCAAATAAGAGTGATATATCTGAATGGAATACTTGGTTATAGGACAAAGGAGGTATAAGAGCACTTTAGAGGTTTATTATAAATACTTTAACAGTTGCTAAAACCACTAATCCTGGATTAATTACTGAAGAAGATAAAACTACTAAATATAACTTGGATAATGTGTCTCTTGAAGGCGACTACAAGGAAAAAGATAAATCTTTAGCTAAACAAATTCTTTCAAGTATATTGGAATATGAGAACAAAAATATATCTTGTTCAATCGGAACTGTTAAACATTAAGTAATATGAATATATGTAAATATTCACGTGATTCATTCCAAGAGGATTTCGAGAATAATCTCGAACCTCTTTGGAGTGATTCTCTTGTAATTAAAGATGCTGCCGGCAATGAGGTAGCCATAACAGATAATATAAGAAGAAATTATATAAATAGATTGATAGATTATTTAGGAGGTTCTTACAATATTAAAGGTAATTTTTCAGATGCAGTAGAAGCTATACAAGAATCTATGGAGAATTACCTCGATGAACCTCTCCAACTGCCTGAAGAAGATATAGAAGCAGCTTTAAATCGTCACAGCATTACTTCAAGAGACTAGTTAAATGAAGATAGTTCTTCAACTAAATTGGAAAAAGATGATGAAAGAACTGCTTATAAAAATTCATTCAAGAATATTTATCTAACTAAATATTTTGGAAAATGTATTCCTGCATAGAATTACTGTACAAAACAGGCAATTAAAGCTATTGTAGACAGTTGTATTATTTCTCCAGAATATGATGATTCTGGAAATATTATAGCCAGACATATAGTAGTCGATGACAAATAGTTAAATAGAAATATTAGAAATATTTAGGAACAGTTATATCAAAACATACTTAAATATTTAAGAACTAGATTTTCTAAGAATATTGAAAAGGTAAACAGTTTACCTCAATCCTTATATTCTCAAGATTAGTCTGTATATACTGGAGGATTTGAGAGATTGAATGAAGAATTTGGAGATGTACTAAATCCAGATTCTTTTAACAGTTCTTATTTGGACAATTTGTTTGTAACCTATAGTACAGCAGTTGGCCTTAGTAAATAGATTACTAAAACTGAAATAGATGGATATACCTCATGGGTAATGTTAACTAATTTTGATTCAGTACTTAGAGGAAATTTGGGAAGTTCTATATTTATAAATAGTACATTACCTGCTTTTAACCCAGAATCTGCTACAGGAAATCTTGATAGAGTTAAATATTCTCTCACCAAGGCTAAAGCTTCAAACATGAATAAATCATGGAGAACTTCTGAGGATATAGATGTTTCTGACGAGATTAGTAATGTAGTACAAGTATTGATAAATAATATTCCATTTAAAGGAAGTGATAGAAATATTAGGTTTAATGAATTTGGATATATTATAGGAAAATTAAAAGACTTATCTTATCATATAAATCCCACTGCTAATTAGGTAGAATTTAATGATGATTTATATGTGAAAGATATATTAAATGGTGAATATATTAAAATATCTGACAGAACTAGGAATCTAGTTGAAGGTGACACTTTCTTTAAAATATTAAATAGTATATAGACTTCTGCACAAGAGTATATTCCAGCAATATTTGAAATATTAAGCAATGACGACTTACGAGGAAAATTAAAAGAATTGATTCAGGCAGATTATCAACTATCAGACTTTGATGTAAATCTAATTAAGTCACTTTATGATGGATTGTTTAATCCTGATAGTAAAACCTCATTACTATATGCTAATGATGTAAGTGGTTACGATGCATAGAATTATATGGGTTATATTACTCAGGCTTGTGATGGAATTTCAAATGCTAGATATATTCAATATTTTAGAGACAGTGATGGAAATATTTATGCCCGAAATTTGTATGACCAAACATTGGACGGTATCCAATCAGATATTGAAAATAATATATTAATATCTAATTCTAGGGATATTAAGCCTTTTGATTTTGAACATTTCCATGAATTTTCGGTTGAAACTAAAAAAGATGAAGATGGCAATGAATCGATAGTTTCTATAAGATTTAGAATTAATGATAATAAAGAGTATATAGTATATCCTAATAATAATAATGAAATAGTTACTAATGATGGAGTACGAACCTCTTTAGACAAAGCTGACTTTGATGATGTAAAGAATATCGTACAGGAAGTATTACATTAGAATTTTGACACTAATGATGAATATTATAAATCATTATTAATAGCATATAATTAGCAGGAAGGAACAGCTTTATAGGACTTGCTTACTCTTTCCGGAAATGCTGTATTAAATCTTTATATATCAAATAAACTATTAATAGATTCTGATAAGAATCCAATTTATAATACTAGAGAGATACATGATGTTTTAAAGAATATATATGGAGAAATATCTAGAGGTAAACTTACCTCAAAAGCACCTAAGTATAATAAAAGTTTAGGTTAGATATATCTAACTTCTCAATATGACTATCCAATACTAAGTAAGTTAGCTTTAGCTAAAGCATTATATACTGGTAGAATAACCTCTTCACAAGTACGAGATGGTAGTGGTAACGCACTTCCAAGCACTTCACTATCCCGTCTTTTAGGAAATATTCTACAACAATATTACACTAAAGGACTTGCTGTGGATTCTGTTGTGAATAATGTAGCTCTATTCAAACCGGGAGTTTTACAAGGAGTATTTTAGGCTAAAGAGTTTAATAATAAATAGTAGAATACTTCTACAGCTCATACAGAATTTAATGCTGCTGAAATAGAATAGTCATAGTTATTTTACGATTTCTTACTAGGATTACAACCCAAAATAAATAGTAGAACTCCTATAGGTGATGGTAAAATAGGTATATTACCTTCAGTCAATTCGGATAAATCTAATATAGGGAGAATTATTGTAGATTTAAATAGAATACTTATAAATGGTTAGTCCCTATATAAATGTTTGGTAGACACCTTTGGTAATGTACGTGAAAATGCTGAGGAAGTATTAGATTAGTTTATCTATGATGAACTGGGAAACAATAATGGTGTATATACAAAAATTATTGCAAATATCAATGCAAAATGGGATAAAACCTAGTAGGCTATAAATGAATATCTTACTCAATTTAATAGTCCTTATAGTAATATTGCTGGAGAACGTACAGGCAGTATTATGGATAAATTGAATTAGGTTTATATTAAAAGTGACCGTACTATACAGAAACCCGCTGCTTTTCTTAATGATGTTACTCGTTGGTGGAATAATAAACATCCTAATGATATTATAGAATTGACCGAACATTCTACTTATGAGGTAGATAAATCTTCTGGAATATTATTACAAAATATTCTGTTAAATACTATGAAAAGCAGATTGAGCAGCACTACTTCAATACATTCCTTCTTTAACCGGTAGAATGGAAAACTTTTAAGAGATTTATTAAAAGATAACTTTGATGGCGGTGGGAAAATATATATAGGACTTGTTGATTTATCAAGTGGTAACAAAATAGTGGTACATAATATAAATGATTTATATTTAAATCTCAATAAAATTAATACTGCTTTTAAGTCTACTCTAACTACATCTTCATCTTTAGATGACATATTAAATACTTTAGGAGGCAATATTACATTAAATCCTCTTATAAGTATATATAATAAATTGAATTATATATTCTCTTAGGAATGGATGATTTCTAATGTAGGTGGGCATTTCAACCACCCTGCTAAAGCTTCTATAGATACAACTTTATTTAGAACTGTTCCTCTTTCTGCATCAGAGTTGTCGGAGTTGGACAATCTTACGAAGGTTAATAAATAGAATAATATTCGACTGGCATAGTTATATAGACAGTATGGATATGATGATAATGCTTTTAAAGAAGCGGTTATAGATAAAGTACGTAAAGTAAATTCTAAATTTGGAAATACTAGAAAAGCCTTTGGAGAAGATGCTGTTAATAAATTCTTATAGAAAAGGCATGATGCAGAAATTTTGGATGAAGCTGGTAGATTTAATTCTCAGACAAAACGTAATGTATCATACACTGCTGCTATGCATCCTTACCAACTTAAAAGTTTACAAGGAACACCAGATGTCGCTAATGTTGTAGTTATGAAACAGCCCTCCACAAAAGTATATACGGTAAATGGTGACTATACCGATGCATATGTATCAGATGGTGGTATGTTCATAAATCCTTGGATGGCTTATTGGGAAAATGGTGCGCTAGGTTCTGAAAAAGTAGGTATAAATAAGAAATAGTATATACATTTCTACAAACAGGATACTGGTACTGGCGGTATGGTAAAAACCGCCGGATATGCTATGACTAATGAGCTTATGAGGCTGTCTCCATGGTAGCGAAGAATGACTAGAATGATGGCAGATAGAGTTTGGAGAGATGAACAGGGTAATACAATATTTTTAGATGTAACTAAAGATTATAATAATAATAAAATTCTGTTACAAAATAATAATGATATTCAAGGTTCTTTCTTTATTAAAGTTGGAGATGATTATTACAAATTCTTACAATTAAACTATAAAGGGAAGGGACGTTATACTAGAACTCTTTAGAAAATAGATCTAGAAACTCTAACTGGTAAAGAAACTAAAGAATATGATTTAGAAGGCAAGGTAGTTACTGACACAAATGCCGGAACAGTAATTGATTCTAATTACAAGTTATGGCAAATGCTTGGAGGATATGAATGTTACGAACAGAAATCTGGAATGAATAGACTAACTCATTCTGAATATAGTATTAAAGCAGTTGCTGATATTGCTAATAGAGTTGGTATAAAAAAAGTTCCTGAGGGAACTACTGTACGCACACAATCTGATTTATATCAGGTTATGAAACATTCGGATTTTCATTACGTCTGTGACGAAGGTAGTGTAAAACATGGAGAAGCAGGAGTTGAAGACCTTACACCATATCTAAACGGAAGTAAGCCTATAGAAGACTTCAAGCCTAACTTTATGCATGTTCCTATGAGGAGCATAATGCAGACTAGGAATCTTTATCTATATTTACTTAGGTTATTAGTGCTTGTGCAGCCAGAGGATATACAGCAGATAAAGCTCAGAACTTATATAAATCTTTAGCAGCTTTAGCTTATAATGCTACAAAAGAATATCAAGAAGTTTTTGATTAGTTCTTGGAAAATCCCAATGTGTATAGAGACAGTTTTTAGGAAACTATTGCAAATCTATGTGCTAAAGCCTTAATGAATGAAAAGAATACTTCTGATGTATTGAATTATGTTGTAAGCAATCTTATTAATTTAGCTAAACAGGGAGAAAGATTTAAATTTAAGGACAGTATTCCATTCAGCGATAATTCTATATATAATAAATTAATATCTACTATAGGCTCTACACTCACTAAATCAGCTATTAAAGTTAAATTGCCTGGACTGTTAGCAGTGTTGTGTCCAAGTAGTGGAATTGTTAAACTTTATGGAGATAGGTTGCTTAGTTCTTATAAGCCTGGAGAATTAGAAGCTCTACAAGTAGAAAAGAATAATAACCCTAATTGGACTATTACTGATGGGACGATTACTCCTACACAGTTATCTAGAACATATACTCTTACTGTAAATCCCGGACATGAAGAAAGCATTAGTAATGTTTTAGGTATTACTCCTACTTCTAATACTATAGACTTTACTTTATATACTCCAGTTGAAAGAGAAAAACTGAAATAGTTAATCGCTCAGGGAGATATAACTAGCATTATAGAAAATGTAATGGTTGGTAGAGATTTATCTGCTTACGACGTTTTCTTTAAAGGTACAGATGCTGATGGAAATACTTAGCAATATTCTTTATACGATTGTGATGTAATTAAATAGAGATTTGCAGATAAAGAATCTGTAAGTGATGAAAATTTGCAATATTTATTAAATGTGTTATCTCCTTCATCCTAGGCATACGATGTTGGAGATAATGCTGTTACAATAAATGGACATGATATTACAATAGATAGAAGTTCCATACAAGTTAAACCTTATGAATTAGTAATACCTAAAGTATTTGCTACCAACTTTGGATTAGATTTTGATACTGATTTACACGCAATATTGCAAGATCCACAATACTTTACTAAAAGATTAGCATCTAAGATAGCGGATACTATTGATGATTCTTATTATAGTGTAGCATTTACAAGTCTTGGAGGAGATCCTGTATATGTATTAGATAGAAATAAAGCCAAATCCTCTGATAATTTTAAAAGAATAGATGTAAACACTGCAGTAGATAAGGACGGTAATGTAGACATACTAGATGACAACTTTAATAAAGTATTAACACTATCTAAAAATTAGAACGATATTGAATAGGATCCAGATTTACATTAGGATGAAGTATGGCAATACGTTGATGGCTAGGGCCTTACACATAATGTAATAGTTACTGATGATTTAGCTTATTATGCTAATAATACTAAATGTAATGGAATTAAAGTTGGAGAAAAGAATTATGATGATTCTACTGAAGATTTATTAAAGAATTCCAAAAATAAAACTGTATAGAATTGGTATTGGACTATTGCTAAGAGTGGAAGTATTACAGCAAAGAGTACATTTAAAGACAGTGTACGTGCTTTTAATGCCTTGCTTCGTAATGTTACAAAAGAAGGATATACCAGTAATAACTTACGTAATAGTTCTATAATAAGCAATCTTGCAGATTAGGGAACAGAAATCTGGGAATCTTTCAAGAAATCATTAGATGTTGTTGCTGCTCGTATTCCTGCTCAATCATTACAGTCAGTAATGGCAATGAAAGTAGCAGGATTTATTGATAGTGACGTTAATACAGCATATGTAAGTACCTTGCAGACTTATTTATAGGGTTCCGACTATAAATAAATATTGTAGTCTTTAAATTTCGTGAACTGCGGGAAATTCCTTAGAGCTTATTTATACTAAAATATATTAGAAATAATTATATTGGTCATAATTAACTGTTATGAGTATAGTAAAAAGTAAATAAGATTGGACAATCCGCAACTAAGTACCTTAATTTAAATTGAATTTATTAATGTGCTAATGCTATTTAAAATATAAATTTAATTATAAAAAAGGTAAAAGCTCATCGACTATCCCTTTATGGGAGTAGCTGGAAGCATTTTACTTTAAAAAATAAATAATAGTAACAAATAAATTATAAAGTAAAATGGTTGTCTGGCGAAGTGCGAAACATTCTAACAAGAATGATGATATAGTCAGTTTTGTATTGAAAGATACAATGTAAACGGATATTGACGCTGTATCATTAGCTATGTATGCTTTCGATAAACAAGGAAAGTTTGTATAGTGGTCTCCCTACTTTAATCTAAGTAGTACAGATACCTTACAAGCTTCTTTGCAATTACCTTTCCCTACGGGAAAGATTTTAACTTCTACAGATGTAAGATTTGATTAGAGAAATCCAAATAATATTATGTACTATATTAGTACCTCTAATAATCCAGATGATTCTAAACCTTTTGTATTATATAGAGGATAGGATGGAAGTCCTAAAATAAAATATAATTTAGATAATCCTACTAATATATTAACATTGGCCGGATTCCTAGATTATATAAATAACTATGGATTTGTCTTTAATAGTGGCGGCTTGTCAGAAAAAACATATGGACAAGTTGCAGATTTATTGCTTCCTATAATTAATAACCATAATAATTATATAAATACAGTTAGAGATAGCCGTACTAAAGAAGATATGATAAAAAATAGTATATAGTAGGCGATCTTTGATATTGTATTGGATCCTAAAAACTAGCGTGAAGCACAAACCTCTGTAGATACTGCTACTAAATTAGCCAAAAGTGTTGCTAATGGTAAGATAGAAGATATAGCATCTCCAGAAAATGAGGAATCTATAAGAAATACTCCGGGAGCATTCACTACTAATATTTATGGATTTACTTCAAATCAAGTAGGTAAAAAATCAATTGGTATTGCTGCAGCTACTGGATTAAAAGCCTATTTTACATTAACACAATACTGTAATAATCTTCTTAAACAGGGGAATGAGAATGCTTTAAAAAGACTTAGATTTGATGTAGAAATTGGAGGTAAGGAATATCATACACTCTCTAACATATATACAGATAAACCAAATTCTTTTGCAGAAGAATTAATAAATCTTGCTAAAAATGACTAGGATTTTGCTCTACAAATATCTGTAATGGAATCTCTTTCTACCGATAATGCTAAAGAGCTTTGTCTGTCTAAGTTAAATTGTACTACAGATACTATGGGATTGTGGCTATATGGATTAGCTATAGGTATGGATTTTAAAGATATTGCTAAAATTATGATGTCTCCAACAGCCTTCTCATTAGCTAATACTATGAGAGGTAATGTATTTAATGGAGATACTGCTGTATCTATTAATAGGTTAGGTAGCTACGTTAATGACGGCCCATAGAGTTCTACAGCCCAGAAAATTATTAAGAAAATTATTGGCGTAAAATACGATTTTTCAAAACCTTTGTACGAAAATTTTAAAAATCATCTTGGTACTCAAGAGGACAGTGAAGATACTGATACTGAAATACTAAATCTACTTCAAGCTGATTTAAATAGTGTATCTGCTTCAGATGGTAAGGGAATTACTCATTAGGAATATTTGGATTATGCAAAAGGTGTAGATGAAATAGTGTAGTGGTTGCGGTTGTATAGAGAAGTAAATAACAATCATAGAGTATATGAAGATTTTATGCAGTTAGCTAAAGGAGCTTCTGAAATGTTACAATTAAGTCAAATATTACATCTAAATCAGGGACTATTTAATTCTGATACAGATATTTTAGCTTTTATAGATAAATTCTCAAACCTCATAAATGATAGAAGGTATCAAAATAATCCCAAAGAGATTATTCCTAAAGAATCCAAAGTTACAATAGATTTACATCAATTTGTAACTAATCCTGAATATAGAAATAATATTATTAACGCCTATGAAGATGTAAAAGTCTCTTTCAATATATTAGATGTATTGGCTAATATGCCTACATATTTCCAATATTTAAAGACATTGGATTTGCAGCACGCTATGAACTATAATATTTCTAGTAAATATAGAGCAATGACCGATATTGGCAAGAGAGCTGTGAATTATGTAGGAGCACATAGTGCTAAAGATGTTCAAAAGGTATATAAAAGAGTATCTAACTATATAGATATTTACACTGCTGCTAAATGGATGCTTGAATCTGATTATAATCCTGCCTAGTATGGTGATCATGGTATTAATATATACTTACCTATAGGAGCATATTATTATATTCAAGATGTATCGAATAATAATATTATTACAAAGCGTAGAGTGACAAAAGGAGAACGTGAAGATATTTTTGGAGAGAAACATATAGTTAACTCTTTGCATGGTATGCCAGTAAATTTAGGTACTGCTAATGGTAGAGCTTCTTTTAAACATTGGATGGAATCTACTGTAATACCTAATTTACAAAAAGGTAGAAATGGTAAAAGAGGAGCTAATAATAAATATATTACAAACCCCAATTCTCCATTAAGATCTAATCTATTTATATAGAGATTAGGATGGGAAATCCTATATTAGGATATGCTTTGGATATTAACATGTCTCCAAGAACTGACCATGAAATTGAACTTTTATATCTATATAAACAACAATTTAATAAGTTAAAAACTTATGGAGAATATAGTAAATATTATACAGGTACACATAGTTACGATTTAACAGAATTATTCTTCTTATATAATTTATGTACTTATCAAAATAAACTTGGTGAAAATACTCTGACAACGATATTTTAGGATAGTAGGGATTGGGGAATTATAGGAGACTATTATAAATATATCAATACAATGGATCGTTCTAGAGACGTTATAGCTCCAGAAATTTCTGACATTGTTCAATATATAGCTCCTATAGCCAATAAATACAGTACTAAATTAAAAAACTTCCTAAGTGTTGATTCTATAACAGGAGATGTTGTTGTGATGACTAGAAAAACCAAGGCGGATATTGAAGTAGAGTAGGAATATACTGATCCAAATGCTAAAATAGATCCATTTAGGGCAACACCTTTAACTAGAGATGTAAATTATCCTACTTTGGAATCCTTGAATAAAGTAATAAATATTCCAATACTTGATAAATCCGAAGACTCCGATGTTAAACTTAAGAATATTCCTAAGAGTAATTAGTCGTATGAGGATGAATCAGGTAACGTGATTGATATACGTAATATAAAGATAGAACATACTAACGGAAGTATTCTTAAGATTTTTGTTAATGATAAATAGATAAAAATACCAAATGAATATTTGAAGTATTTTACCCATATCCCAACAAAGCTATAGTATTTTGGAAAATTGCCAAAAGCAGTAAATGATTATGGAACATTAGTCGATGATATAGTAACATTAATATCAAGAGTATGTTAAATTGTATTAACCCTGAGTTAAATCAGAAAGTTCATGACTTACAAAAAAAGTCTGGACTTTCTGATTTTCCATTACGCAGTTAGATAAGACATTATCTTACAAATCATAATGGTAGATTACCTGAATTAGATGAATTAAAAGGAGCTAATTCTGAGCCTTACTTATACAAGGATTTAAATCTGCCTAAAGGAGGAAGTGCTGATATAAAAACTTTGCTTGAAAAAACAGGTGCTCAAACTTTCTCAGATGCTATTATTAGTCTAAATAATACTTATAGAGATTTAGAAATTGAAGGTCATGAGTTAAATAATGACACATATTACCTAAAAGTTAGACATAGGCCAACAGTAGATAGTAGTATGTTAGGAGTATTTGATGATGCTCAAGTATCTCCAAATGTGAATGTTGTAGATGACCATACATTAATTGTACAAACTGTAAATAAATTGGCAAGTTTATATGGAATAACTATACATAGAGTAAAAGAGGATAAATTACCGCAAGGTTCTAAGAAAGGAACTGTTAGAGGATATATTTAGAATGGGGAAGTATATATTGTAGAAGGTAATAATGGAGTAGATACCAAATTACATGAAATGATGCACTTAATATTGGGCAGTGTAAAATTTCAGAACCCATCTTTATATTATAATTTAGTTGCTATGGCTCCTCAATTTTCTGGTTTTAAAGAATGGGCCAGAAACTACGTAAGTACATATGGAAAAGATACCTTAAATGATTTATCTGAAGAATTTATGGTAAGCAAAATTGCCAACTATTTAAGCGGTTAGAGTAACGATACTCAATTAGCCTCTATGATTAATAATAATCCAGAAATGTGGTATTAGACTATGTACCATATGAATAGATTACTAGATTCAGTGTTTATGGGAGGGGCTTCTGTTAAAGCAATTCCTGCCAGTAATCTATATAACTATACGTTTAGACAAGTGGCTAATATGGTTAATTCTGCAGTAATGTAGAATAAATATTATGGCAGTCTAGATGATGCTTAGACACACCGTATAGAAATGAATCTTAAAAAGCACTATATGCAAAATGATAGATTGCTAATGAAATGTGAATAAATATTTTAAATATGTTAACTTGTAAATATACTTTATTAGATAAAGACAAATAGTCTATAATTGGAGAATATGACACAGAGGCACAATTAGACGACTTTTTAATAAAATAGGATGAATGTAATAATAATCAGAATATATCAGATATAGTATTTTCTAGAAGTGCTCCAAATTTGAAAGCTCAACAAATTCTTGAAGAATAGGCAGTTATCTCTAAAGAACTTGAAGAGAAAAGATTGTTATGGAGTAAAGCTATAAAAAATGCTGTAGATGATGATTCTGAAATTATCCTTATGGCAGATCCTCCATATATTGGTGTTACTAAATTCTTAGATGGTAGAAGAAATAATGAAGGAGATCTACTTACTCCTGAATTTATTAGTGAGAATTATTGGGGGAATAGAAAATCCCATTGGACATCATAGATTCCTGCAGGTTAGAGTATTAAAGATATGTTTAATGCTCAAGAAATTAAACTTCTAGCCGACGGAAATACTGACGAAGAGAGATATTAGAATTTCTTACAGAGTAGAACGTCTAATGGAACATATCAACCCCTAACTCAGCAGGAAGCAGATAATTTTTAGAAGACTATTTTAAAGAAATGGGCATTTATAAATACAAGAGGTACTGCTATACACTTTGTAATGTAGCAATATTTCAGTCCGTTAATAGGTGCTGACGGTAAACCACTTACTAAAAATGGTAGAGTTTTTAGAGTGTTTGACTTGACAAATTCTCCACAAACTTTAAGTGGCGTCAATTTTCCATCTATTACTGATTATATAAATCGGAAAATTAGTACTGATTTAAAATCTTAGATGGGCAGAAAATTTAGTCCGGATCTAATTACTCCAGAATTACTTTAGAATGCTCTAAATTTTGCAGAACAGTTCCACGAGCATATTAAAAAAGTGTTAGGACAAACTGAAGATTTGGATTTTTTCCCTGAGTTCAAAATAACTGGAGATTTACATACTACTCAAGGCCCTCCAAAATTGATGGGTATTATCGACTTATTGGTATTGGATAATAAAGGAGTAGCTCATATTTTCGACTATAAATGTTCTGATAAGAAATACTCCGATTTTAGTGAGGCGAAGAAAAGAGGATTCTATTATCAGCAGGCTATATATAACAGACTGTTAAATCAACATGGCCTAAATACCTATAACAACAATATTAGAATTGTGCCTATTGCTTTAGATAATTTTAGAGGTGAGAATATAGAATACACTTTATCGGATCCAGATAAAGTTGACTTTACTTTTGACAATAAGCTCTATTATCCACCTCAGATGTCTGTAAATATCAGACCTGATATTACTTCTGTAAACTCTAAAGGTGAATCTAGAATACTTGATAATATAGATGAGTTTTTACCAGAATCTACTGTTACTAATATAGCCTCTGATAAAGCTGTAGAATTTGTAACCACCATGATGGGTAGATTCTTTCCCGACTATTCTGGAGGTAAAGAGATAAATGAAGATCTTATTGAGCAGGAAATAAAAGATGCTGGAGGTTTTGAAAGAGATTCTGAAGGTAAATATTCTTTTGAAGTATCTGCATATAAGAAATTATCTTTTGACGATCCTAAGAAACTGTTAGATGCGGTTATAAAAGAGAGAAAGTATCAATAGTTACGTAAATCTCAGTTAGCTTCAACTACAATATCTGCTTTAGAGTATGCCCAAAAGAATAACACCAAAGATATACAAGATATTATTAAAAATATTGATACTAGATTCATTTAGGATAAGAATGCTTATCAGGGATGGTTTAGAAATTATCTGTAGAAATATTGTAATTCTGATTGGCAAATATTGTCTAGTGAGAGTGCCAGATTCTTTGGATTAATATTACTTAGAAATACTGTTAATAATTAGATAGATGTTATTAAATTGTCTGCATCTAGCCTTAAACGTATTAGAAATATAGATAAAAGTAATAATGTAAATATCGACAGAGCTTTTGAAGACGATATTACTGAAAATCAGAATACTAATTCTAGAATATTACAAGATGCTGAAGGTAATAGAGAATTAATTGAAACTATGTTATTCTTAAATACTGTACCGGCATTATTTAGTGGTACTTATAATAATGGAGTGGTTGGTAATATAGAAGTAATAAATCCATTTAGAGGTGAAGGTATAGCTGCTTCTAATGAAGAGCTACTTTATTCTTTAAATAAACTATCTCAACACGCTGAGTGGACTGAAGCTAATAATATTGCTAATGGTAATATAAAGTTTGGAAGTAAGTGGCAGCTATTTAGAAACGAACTTCAAACCGCTTTAAATAATAGTATTGGATTTTAGCTTTCTAACACTGAATATTTCCAACAGGCTTAGAATGATATACAGACTACTGTTACTGGAGATAACAATAAAGATGCGAAAATTAATATATTGCTTAGAGTAATTAAAGGTCTCGAAGATGCTTATAATATTAATCAGCTTTCAGCCAACTAGTTGAACAGTGAAACTAATTTATCTCCAGCATATAGACTGTATTATGATTCTCTAATTACTTTGGGAGAATTGAGAGGTCTTAATTTCAGACAGCAATTAAAAGAATCTGCTAAATGGATTGAGAATGGATTAAGTAACATATTAGCTAATGGTATTGGTGGTATTTATGTTGATAACCCTGGTAACTTAATTTCTGAAACTCTTAACAGTATTACAAAACTACATACTCAAGCTCTTCAAAATAATAGATAGGATATGGTTGGCCCTACAGCTAAAATCAGGGATCTAACTGAAAGACTTAAAAAAGAGAAGAACTTTGGATATATTACATCATTAGTATAGAATGATATTGATTTATATAAAAATATGTATGAGACTACAGCTAATGGTGATCTAAGATTTGTAAATGTAAATAAGTTATCAGGAGTTGAAAAAGAATATTTGCAATATGCTTTACGATTGATAAACAGAGATAGGTATCCTAATTATACAGAAGCATCTTTAGATTCTATGGAACAGAATGATGATATTGATTATTATAGAGTTCCATTATGTAGAGCAGAATCTAGAGCTAATTAGAGAGATGCGGGATTGAAAGAAAAACGTAACCCTGATACTGGTGAAATGGAATCTTATTCCAGTAGTTTATGGCAATCTTTTGTAGATACTTTAAAAGCATTTTCCTTTAAGAATGCCTTTAAGGAAATGTAGGAGAAGATTAATGGAATATTTACAGAAGACGATACTGCTTACAATAATGCTGCCAAGCTGTTCGATTTAACTACATCGTTTGATAGAAATGAGCCAAATGCTTCTGGAAACTTATAGGATAGATTGGATAATATAGCTACTAAAGGTACAGGATATTTTGAATAGAATCTTGAAACTCTTACATTAAAACACGTATTTGCCTATTCCACTAAGAAGAGAATTAATGAAATTATGCCTACAGTAAAAGCCGGTATGGCATTTCTTATTAATATGGGAAATACTCAGAACACTAATTTTACTAATGACTTGGAATATTATGAAAACTATATTAGAAATAAGATAAAAGGTCAGCCTTTGGAAAATGACCCTATATTAGGTAACTCTAAAGGAGCGTAGGGGGTTAAAGCTACCGCTGCTAAAATAAGAAGTGCAGCAAGTTTCTTAGCTTTAGGTTTGAATCCAATTCAGTGGTTTTATCAGAGATTGTAGGGTATATGGACTGATATAGCTTTAATTATCCGTAAACCTGATGGAAATCCTGCATTTACTTTTAAAAACATGGTAGATGCATATAAGACTGTAAATAAGGACTTATTCCACTATTCCGATAAACCTACTAAATGTCAACTTATTAATGAATTGTATGGAATAAATGATATGGATATGAATCAGTATGCAGATAAATTACGTACTGATAAACATGGATTATTCCATATAAATGAACTTGCTTTTAAATTCACTTCTAGACCTGACTTCTATAACAGAATGACTATTATATTAGCGTAGATGAAAGAGTAGGGAGTATGGGATGCTTTAGAGGTAAAGGATAATAAGCTAGTATATAATTGGAAGAAAGATAAAAGATTTAGTGCTTATGCTAATAATGAAACTTCTAATCCAGACTATATTAAATAGAAGAGTTTATATTTAGCAATAGCTTAGCAATTTGTAGCTGAAGGTGTGTAGAACCCTGATGGGTCTTTATTTGAAATAGGACAACCTCTACCATACGCCTACACCAATAGAGAAATGGAATCTATGAAATCTTTATGTGATACAATCTATGGATATTATTCACATGAAAAGAAGTCTATGATACATTCTACTTTCTTGGGAAGTTTGTTTATGCAAATGAGAACCTACTGGTCAGGTAAGAAAAATTAGTATATGTTAAAAGGCGGTGTAAGATTAAGAGGCCATTGGGAACAATTAAAAGATTCTGATGGAAATCTATTATATTATCAGA
>ERZ808270.593-NODE-593-length-19991-cov-5.490670_pt1 | contig 19991 bp, 16 predicted proteins | sample MGYA00521082_ERZ808270 | MGnify/ENA primary metagenome ERZ808270 (study PRJEB31516, sample SAMN03275594) | gut metagenome | biome: mammalia-associated habitat; material: feces | host: Papio cynocephalus | place: Kenya | collected 2012-07-27 ... | reverse complement strand
ATGGCGTGTTGTTTCTTCTAAGGATTTTGTTTCACATCATTTGAAATAGAACAATGCAACAATAGATATTCGCTAAGGTTTCGACAAAAAATTGTTTTTTAACAGAACGAAAAGGTTTTTGCCAATTGAATTGAGCCGTTTTTTATCCTCTTCGGGCAATTTTTTATATTCTTTCCGCACTTTCAAAAAAGAATCGAACTTTTGGTCAACGATCTCACGCGCGTTCTTTATCCCTGCGGAAATCAATAACGAAAATAGTGTTTCAATAAGATAATACCGTTCATCTAGCGAGGTGTGATTTGCCCAATCATTCACGGAATTCATCACTTTCTTTAAGGAAGGGTTCGTTAAGCTTTCCCGCACGAAATGGTCACCTTCTACCCGCCAATTGTAAAGACTATGCTGCTCAAAATATTTGCCTTCGCTTCCTATGATAAGAGAAAGGGTATTTTCTTGATAAAGTTGACCAAATATCGAATCTACGGGGACGAAATGAAAATATTTTTCCCTTCGCTCCACTAGCGATAAATTGCGTATCATTTCTTTTGAAAAACCAGGACCATCAAAAGAATAGACTGCCTTAATTCGCTTTCGCTCCTCTTCCGTAGTAGAAAAATAAACAAAAGAGGCAAGATTTCCGCCTTTAGAATGCCCGACCAAAATGATGGGTTTATTACTAAAATGAAGTTCATTTAAAAAATACTTTCTTGCATCAAGTTGGCACGCTAACGGCTTTTCGGTCGCAAGTAAGAAATCTTCTTTCCAACCGACTAAGCTAGAGTCGGTCCCGCGATAGGCGATGACTTCTTCATTGCTAGGAAGATAAAAACTAATCGCGGCGAATTGCTCTTCATAGCTAGAAAAAGAAAAATGCTCATAGCGAAGGGCTCTAACGTTCTGATAACGGGGATTTCCAGTAATCGCTAAATACAAGCGTTCATCGTTTTTAGAGTAAGCAATACGATTTAAAAAGGCATCTTTTTTTGAAATATCGTACATTTCGCCTAGAGAAATAGAATCGCCATATAAAGGAAGAAAAGCGTGAAATGAGAAATAAGAAAGAAGCGAAAAAACGGCATAATCCACTTCGTTAAAAGGAAATTCTTCAAAGGTCCGCCACTCCTTTTCTAAATAGTCGAGAATCTTTCCTTCTATTGCCATTCGCTCATTTTACCCTTCTTTACGATTCTCTAAAACAAAATGCAAAGCGATTCTCATTCAAAGGCAAACTGTGAATTATATAAAGAGGCATAGAATCCATTTTCTTTCATCAAAGAATCGTGGGTTCCTTGCTCAACGATGTTTCCATCTTTCATAACGAGAATCAAATCGCTATTTTTAATCGTGGATAAGCGGTGGGCGATCACAAAAGAAGTGCGCCCTTTGCTAAGCCGATCCATCGCTTCTTGAATGATTTCCTCGGTACGAGTGTCAACGTTACTTGTTGCCTCGTCTAGAATAAGAAGAGGGGCATTTCTAATCATAGCGCGTGCAATGGTGATAAGCTGTCTTTGTCCGCTAGAGATGCTAGAAGGATCAACGATTTCGTAATCAAGCCCACCCGGAAGAGTATCGACGAAGTAGCTTAAGTTCGCTTCTTTTAAAACTTCTATTAACCTTTCATCGCTAACATCCGGGGTGTTATAGACAAGATTTTCGCGAACCGTTCCTTGGAAAACCCAGGTGTCCTGAAGAACCATGCCAAACAAATCATGGATCTCTTCACGCGACATTGAGGCGATATTCCTATCATCGACAGAGATAGAACCAGAATTAATTTCGTAGAAACGCATCAATAAATTGACCATCGTCGTTTTTCCAGCCCCTGTCGGACCAACAATCGCAACTTTCATCCCTGGATTAATGTTTGCAGAAAAATCATGGATGATTTCTCTAGAAGAATCGTAAGAGAAAGAAACATGCGAGAAATTGACTTTTCCTTTCACCACTTCTTTTCCACTATTAGGATCAAGAAGGAGGCGAGGCTTACTACTTTCATCGCTTAATTCTTCTTCGCTTAAAAATTCATAAACTCTAGCGTTAGCCGCGCCAATGGTTTGAATATTGTTCATGGCTTGGGCGATACTGGTTAAGGGTTGCTGGAACAAACGAACATAAACTAAGAAAGAAGTGATCGTTCCAAAGTCAACACCGCTATTATCGCTACACATAAGTAAGCCGCCCGCGACAAGAACCGCCACATACGCAAAATTAGAAATGAAATTCATCGCTGGCATCATTAAACCACCGCAAATTTGGGCCTTAAACAAGGTTTTGCCTAAATCCACATTCGCTTCATTAAAGGAAGAATTATGGCGGTCCTCCGCCCCAAATAGCTTAATTACTTTTTGGCCACTATAGTTTTCTTCGACAATCGCATTGACTTCGCCGATTTTTCTTTGACGTTTTTTAAATTGCGGCATTGCTAATTTCATATCGCCTGCTACGAATAAAACCATTAGAGGCAAAGTCGCGAAAACAACAAGCGCCATCTGATAACAAGTAATAAACATCATGATAATCGTAAGGACAAGAAGAAATATGCTTTCACTCAATGTCGATAAAGTCGTATCAAGGTTTTGAGAGATGCTATCGACATCGTTAGTGACGCGTGACATCGTGTCACCCGTCTGATGGGAATCGAAATAGCGAAGCGGCAAGCGGTTGATTTTCGTTTCAATGGCTTTTCGCAAAGAATTGCAGTATCGCTGCGTAGCTGTCGTGAATAAAAAGTTGCCGATCGTTTGAGCAACCGCCACAGTTACATAAAGGATCACTAAGATAATCGCTAAATTCTGCACAAGATTCAAATCAATAGTTTTTGTAACGGCATGTGAAGAAATCTCACGAGTAAGATTACCTAAATAAGTAGGAGAAATTACTTCGATAATCGCAGCCCCTATCATTAGAAAAGCGCCAATTGCGATTAAAGGAAGGAGACTTTTTAAACCAGAGAAAAGATGTTTCCAATCTTCTTTGGTCAGTTTACGTTTTTTTGAAGAGTCGAAATCGTGATTCATAAGCCAAGTTCCTCCTTCGAAAGTTGCGATAAGGCAATCGAGCGATAGGCTAAACAGCGCCTAAGGAGCTCTTCGTGTTTCCCTTGATCGATGACGCGCCCATTTTCTAAGACAAGAATTAAGTCCGCATCCATAATGGTTCCGATCCGCTGAGCGACAATAACTTTTGTCGCAAGAGGGAAATTCTCTTTTAAATTTCGGCGAACGTTTAAATCCGTTTTGAAATCTAGTGCGCTAAAAGAATCATCGAAAACGAATAATTCCGGATTCATGGCAACGGCTCTAGCGATGCATAGCCTTTGTCTTTGGCCACCCGAGACATTCGTTCCCCCTTGCGCAATATCACTATCGTAACCTTTTTCCATTTCATTCACGAAAGAATCAGCACAAGCAATGGAGGCAGCTTTTTTCATTTCTTCATCGCTAATAGAAGGATTCCCTAAGCGGATATTGCTTGCGACAGTCCCAGAAAATAGCACGCCTTTTTGTGGCACAAAGCCAATCCGGCGACGCATCTCTAGTTGGGCTTGGTCTTTGACATTGACTCCATCGAAAAGGACTTCCCCTTGATTCGCGTCATACAAACGGGCAATCAAGTTGACTAGCGAGCTTTTTCCACATCCTGTTGCGCCAATAATCGCCACCGTATCCCCTGCTTTCACAGAAAACGAAACATGTTCTAAAATCGGTTTTTCGGCATCGGGATAAGCAAAAGAAACGTCTTTGAAGACCAATGTTCCTTTTTCTTTTGGCTCGATGGGAGTAACTGGGTCAACGATAGAAGATTTCATATCGAGAACTTCGTTAATGCGTTTGGCGCTAACTTGTGCGCGAGGAAGGAACACGAAGAGGAATAGTACCATCATAAACGACATGACGATTTGCGTAGCGAGCATCATAAAAGCGCTCACGGTCGCGTAATCAATTTCCCCAGCATTAATAAGATTGGCACCTAACCAATACATGGCTAGAGACACTCCGTCCATCACAATCATCATAAACGGGTTGAGTAAACCCATCGCACGGAAGGTGAAGAGGTTGGTTTTGGTAAGATTATCGTTCGCCTCTTTGAATTTTTTCGCTTGATAGTCTTCAGCGTTATAAGCGCGAATCACACGCACGCCGTTAAGATTTTCTCGCGTTACTAAATTAAGACGGTCAATCAATTTTTGAGAAATTTTAAATTTAGGCATTACTGTAATTACTAACGCCGCTAATCCAACGACAAGAATCAAAACCGCAACAATCGTTACCCAAGTTAAGGAAGCACTAGTCGCATTAATCTTACAAAATGCCCAAATTGCGGTAATTGGAGCAGCAAACGCCATTCTCATGATAATGAGAAATGCCATCGTGACTTGCTCGATATCGTTTGTGCTTCGCGTTACTAAAGATGCAGTCGAAAATTTATTGATTTCGTTTAAAGAAAAATGAGAAACCTTGTTATTGATTTCCTTACGGAGATTCGTAACAAAAGAGGCGGTAATCGCACTCGCTAAAATCGCGACAAGCGTACTAGAAAGCATGCTTCCGAAAGCAGTAAGAAGCATAAAAGATCCTTCCCGCCAAATATCATTCACCGAAGCATCGCGAAGAGAAGCGACCATATTAAGCTGTTCCGCACTAACTTGTCCACTACTAGACAATAGAGTATAGAAACTAGACCAATCGTTCCCAGAGGCTTGGAAAATTCCATAAAGAAGATTTCCCATTTTCTCAGGATGCCCATGAATATCGACATAATTGATGACACTAATCAAAGAAGAGACAAAATCGGTCATCTTCATCGTGCAATAGACTTGAAGAACCGTTAAGCCAACAATAATTAGAAGAAATAGCCAGTCAATCGGTCTAAATCGCTTGAGTAATTTAATCATTGTTTTTCTCCTAACCGCTTATAACCCTTTATAAACAAAAATCGCTTTGCTTTTATTGGTAAAAAATTAACTTTCTTTTCAGAAAGTTGAGCTTGATTATAACCCTCATTGCACCAATCAAAAAAGGCTTGATGAAGTATTTCACCAAGCCAATGTTTTTACTGGTCGGGATACTCAGATTCGAACTGAGGGTCTTCTGCTCCCAAAGCAGACGCGGTAACCAAGCTGCGCTATATCCCGAGCGCTCGAATATTATCCTCACTAAAAATGGAAAATACAAGGGGAAAATTTTCGAAATTCTAAAGAAAAAGCCTAGCAACCGCTAGACTTTCATTTTCATTGGCGCGCCAGACAAGATTCGAACTCGTGACCCACAGATTCGTAGTCTGTTACTCTATCCAGCTGAGCTACTGGCGCATTGGCTATCAAGATTGACAGCGCGTATTACTATAGTCATCCTCTTAACGAGAATCAACCATTAAATTGGAGCTTCCGGGCGGGATCGAACCGCCGGTCAAGGATTTGCAGTCCCATGCCTTACCGCTTGGCTACGGAAGCAGCGAAACGGATTATAGCACCACTCCGCTACTTTAATCAATTATTTCTCGGTGAAAATAGCCCCCGAATTTTCGAGGGCTACTCTTTAAGAAGCTTTCCGTTCAAGTCGACGGTTCTTCCTTAATTTTTTGTTGGTAATTTTATAGCCCATGTATAAACCAAAGGCGACTAAAATCGTAACGACTTCGATAGATAGTACGACCGCTACCCATAAAGGGATACTCCCGCTTTTAACGCTTTCCCACATCTTCAAAACGTAGCTATTGTTCTCGCCATAGTCTTCCATGATGCAAAGCTTAGGAAGAAGTTCTTTTGGCGGGTATTGAGCGTAAAAGGCGCGTCCTACCGTAACGCTTTCTAACTCTCCGGCAAGGTTTTTACCAGTCACTTCTTCGTAACTATCGCTATAGAAGAAAGCATCAATTCCGTCTTTGTAATCGCTATCTTCTTTATAAGATCCATCAAAGAAATAGGTCAAGTCGACTTGCGTCCATTCTTCTTCTTTGGCAATATCTTCCCAACTAGAAGTAACTCCATCGATAATCGGCGTAGAGAAATCGCTCCCCGTCATATCGCGTTCCCCAAAATCAATCGTATGGGTTTCGCCGTCAACTTCTTTTTCTTTTGTCCCAGAGCCATCTTTAAAAAGTGGTTCATCGCTTTCCCCATAATAATAGTCATCGGCATTTTCGTCGTAAGCATAAATATAATAGCTACGAGGGTCATACCATTGACGGACGAGTTCCAAAATATCGTCTCCCGCGATGAAAGGCGTATAGCCAATGTAATTCATGTTTTGGGCGGCGATAGCGGGATTTGAGATAAAATCGATGAATTTTTGGGCGTATTCTTGGTTTTTGCAGTTTTTTAGCATGACCCATCCATCGAACCAAATGTTGCCACCGGTTTTCGGGATTGAATAATATAGATGCGTGCCAAGCGTTTCAGCGGTATCGATTGAATAGACAGCATCTCCACTCCACGCCATGCCAATTCCAGATAGTTTTCCATCCAAAATATCGCTTTTGCCGCTATCAACTTCTAGTCCGTAAGAATTCGCACGGAGAGAAGAAAGAACGTTTTCGATGGAAGAAATGATTGATTCAGCCGTCGCATTTCCCTCTTTGCCATATTTTTTGCAGAGTTCATTAAATTCGTCGACATGGGAAATGTTATTGAAGATCGTAGAGATTTCTTTATTATATTCGGATTCGCTAATTTCATGGTTTTCGAATTTTTGCAGAATTGCCGTGAAAAGTTCATCGTAGCATTTCATTAAGCCGACCGAATAAGTGTCACGCATGGAGTCCTTGATTTGAAAACTGCCTTCATAGTTTTTGCTCCAAAGGGCATTCCAGTCGTTCATTTGGACTTTTACGTCATTAGACGATAATAAAGGATCCCCGTTTTCATCCGTTTGCTTTAAAAAGCGATAGAACTCAGGGTTATAGATGATACCAAGCGTCCCCCACATGTAACCTCTAGCATAATCACTTAAAGTAGCAAGCGTTCCATCGGGGAGTTTTGCGGATATCGTTTTAAAAACGTCTTGAAGATAAGGAGATGCGTAACGCGAATAATTGTCTTCCCAGCCTTTTGCACGTTCTCCATATAGGTTGATACGGTCTTCTCCGCTAGCGAAAGGAATACACATTCCTTTGCTCATCATCTTTTGGATCATGTAATCGCTAGGGCATACTAAATCGTAGCTTGCAGAACCCGTTTCAAGCTGAGAAAGCATGATTTCGTTCGTATCGAAAACATCATAGGTAATATCTAAAGTAACGCCATCGGTCTCTTGAACGTACTTCTTAAATTCTTCGATGATGCCATCACCATTTTCTTCTTTGTAAATATAATCGTTCGAATTATAAATCTTAAGCGTCGTTACCGCTTCCTTCGCTTTAGAAAGATGAGCAATGACATTATTAGGCAAAGCTTTCGCACTAGTCCCTAGAAACAAGAAAGACGACAAAGAAAGAGCAAGGAATTGGTTTATCATAGTTTTGCTCTCCTTTCTGCGTGTTTGTCCACGCTTTTGCCTTTGCGAGAGCCATAAATGCTATAAGCGACAACAACAAGGATTACGAGTAAGAAAATAATCGTGCAAAGCGCCCTCATTTTGGCAGGTAAAGGCTTTTTCTTAATAATCGATTCAACATAAGTCGAAATGGTTTCAATCTTCCCTTGCCCGCTTAATAAACCAGGCCCAGAAGTGAAAGCCGTCACGATAAAGTCATCCAAAGAAAGAGTGACGGAGAGTAAGAACCCACTAAATACACCAGGCATAATCTCAGGAAGCACCGCTTTCCTTAACGCTTGATGAGGGGTGCACCCGCAGTCTAGGGCCGCTTCATATAAAGCAGGATCCATTTGGGTGAGCTTTGGTTTTACGGAAAGATAAACAAAAGGAGTGGTAAGAACTAAATGCCCGATGAGCAAAGTCCAGAAGGAGAACTGCATATCCTTGAATACATAAGTTCCAAGGAACACGAACATGATGGTAAGCGATAAAGCGATGACGATTTCTGGATTCACAACCGGGATTTGCGTCGTAAATTCAATTCCTCGCTTCACACGCTTTTTGCATTCGTGAGTCCCTATCGCCCCAATCGTTCCTAAGAATGTTGCGACTGTGGCGCTAATTAAAGCGATAATCACCGTATTTCCGATCGCAATTTGCACTTTTTGGTCAACGAATAATTCGTGGTACAAATCAAAAGTGAAACCGTTCCAAATGCCAAGTTTTGGGGAATCCGTAAAGGAAAATATGACAAGAACAAGAATTGGGGCATACATTAAGGCAAGCAAAGCCCAAATATAAGTGAGCCCACCAACCTTTTGAAGGCGTTCTTTGGTTTCTTTTTTTACCATAAGTTACCTCCCCTAGCCTCTGCCGCATCGCTTCCAGAGAAACGATGAGTCAAAAGCATGCTGACACCGATAATAAAGAGCATGATAAGGGCCATGAAGCTCCCTTCGCTCCATTGGGAATTGGTGAAGTTAAGATAAATCGAATTGCCGAATAATGTGATTTTGCCTTCGCTTAACGTATCGCTAATGACGTAGGAACTCATAACGGGCATAAATACCATCTCTGCGGCGCTAACAATGCCAGGGAGAGACTGAGGGAGAACGCTTTTAATGAAGGTTTGAAAAGGGTTAGCCCCTAAATCCGCTGCCGCTTCAACTTGTGATTTATCAAGTTTGAGCATTGTTGTATACAAAGGAAGAATCGTAAACGGCAAATAGTTATAGACCATTCCGATCAAGGTAGCCGCCCAAGGATGGTCGCCACCCGCTAAGCCAATCCAAAGGAGCAAGTCACGGGTTGCTCCAGTGCGGATAACGAAATTGATCCACATCGGCATGATAAATAGAAGAACAAGAACAGCGTTTTTGTTGTATTTCCGGTTTGCTAGGAAATAGGCTGCTGGATAACCAAGCAATAAGCAGATGATTGTTGTCTGTAATCCGACAAATAAGGACATAAGCAATACATTCCATTTGCTCGCAGTCGTAAAGAAACTAACGACAGCCGCGAATGAGAAATTGCCATTACCATCCGTAAAGGCATACCAAACGATAAGTAAAAGCGGAACAATGACAAATAGTAGCAAGAATAGAGCGTAAGGTATTGCTAGGTTTTTCCGCTTTAAGGCGAAGAAAGAGGCGAGCCTCCCCTTTCTTTCTTCTTTAGTCAGTGACTTCATAGTTAGAAATGTCTTTTTTGAGTTTGACTTTGAAGCTTTCTTTAGCAATGTCGACGCTCACGACATCGTCAAGGTTCCATTCATATGGAGAATTAACGATAAAGTCTTCCTCTTCTTCGGTGCGAATAATGTATTGATAATGGTCGCCTTTATAAACGCTGGAGATAATTTTTCCTTGGGCTTTTCCACTTGAAAGGTCATCGCTCATCGAAACGCAATCAAAACCGCACGATAGAGTAATTTCTGCATCGGTTAAATCGTATTTCTTTTTCGTCTTAGGATCGAACAAATAGCCATCCTCATTGATGATACTTCCCTTTAATAATTGGGTTAAATCGGCATCAAAAGGATCGCTACCAATATAAACATGCCCATCTTTATCAATATAAGATTCTCCCCAAATGTTAAGGGAGACATCTTTATGCATGACTTGGAGATTTTCTGGGTCAACGGAAATATAGACCTTTGTGCCCACTTTTCTCGCTTTATGGTCGCGACACGTCATTTCCGCTTTTCCAATCTCAATGACATAGCTATAGTCTTCGCCTTTGAAGACTGCGCTAGTAATGGTTCCAGAAACATTCCCGCCTTCTTTTTCGCTTAAAATGACATCCTCAGGGCGGATAACGACATCAACCTTTTCATTGAGCGCAAAATTATCCACGCAATCCCATTTTGAGCCAAGGAAATGCACTTTCTTTTCCCCGACCATTGTGCCGTTATAGATATTGCTTTCGCCGATGAAGTCAGCGACATAAGCGTTCACTGGCTCGTTATAGATATCTTCTGGAGTGCCAACCTGTTGAATTTCGCCATCGCTCATAACGACAATCGTATCGCTCATTGTGAGAGCTTCTTCTTGGTCGTGGGTAACATAAATAAAGGTAATGCCTAATTTTTTATGCATTTCCTTTAATTCGATTTGCATATCTTTGCGCATCTTATGGTCAAGCGCGCTAAGGGGCTCATCGAGTAACAAAACTTCTGGCTCTAAAACGATAGCGCGCGCAATCGCAACACGCTGTTGCTGCCCACCCGATAAAGTATTGATATTACGGTCTTCCATTTCGCTAAGATCGACAATCTCTAAGGCTTTTGCGACTTTATCATCGATTTCTTTCGCCGAAAGGTGTCTTAGCTTCGTAACTTTCTCGCCCTTACGATTGGTCGTAGTGACAGGAACCTTCTTCAGTTTAAGACCGAAAGCGACATTATCGTAAACGTCTAAATAAGGAAATAAGGCATAGTGCTGAAAAACCGTATTAATCGGCCGCTTATAGGGAGGGAGAGTCGTAATATCCTTCCCATTCAGCAAAATCTTCCCTTTTGTCGGAATATCAAAACCGGCGATCATCCTTAAGGTCGTGGATTTCCCACAGCCTGAAGGGCCAAGGAGTGTTACAAATTCTCCCTTTTTGATGTCCAAATTAAAATCCTCAACGGCCACAAAACTACCGCCGTCGAATTCTTTGCGGACATGCTGTAACGAAATGATGGTATTAGCGTCCATCGCATTGCCTCCCTTTCTCTAAAGAAACAACCAACAAATGCCAAGCGCACCCTCTCAAAACGAGCAGGCATATTTGACGGCGAAAAATATGGACCAAAAAGAACGCAAAATCAATAACTTTTTTTAGAATTTTTTCTGCGATGATTTTCGCGAAAGGAATTTCAAAAAGCGAAAGTTGGCTTTCTTTCGGCCATTTCTAACAAAATTGATGATTTTTCGACTCGAAAAAAATCGTAAAAAATTTGTGAGTTTTTTTGTGAAAAAAGAAGGTGATTTTTCTTCATTCTTTTTCCTTCGATTTTCTCTCTCGCTTTTCATAGCGACTTTTTGATAAATTCTTGACCAATTGTAGTAGCGGGCTAAACTACTTTTATGAACAAAAAACCACTGCTTTTATTTTTATCAATTGGGACGACGCTTTTATCTCTATCTTCTTGCTCGCCAAAGCAAGAAAACGTTTCCCCAATCGTGCTCCCTTATGGGAACTTATTTGACTCTTCTTTGAAGGAAGAAGAAACCTTTAAGAAAATCACCTATAGCGAGTTTTCTTCGATGGTGAAAGAAAACGATGGATCTGGCTCAAATTACGAATCTTTCTTTTTAGTGGTTCGCGGATCAAGCGAAACATGTCGCTGCTGGATGAATGTACGGGAGAATTTGACTCACTACATGAAGAAGAAAAATCTATTAACTTATTATTTAACGCTTAATGATGATTTTGAAATCAATGGGAAAGAACGTGATTATAAAGGGTTAAATCTAAAGAAAGGCGAGCAAACCATCGCCATATTCGAAAATGGAACGCTAAAGCAGCAAATGAACTTAACCGAAGAAAGCGAATATAGTAAGAACTACGACAAATTCGAAACCTATCTTGATGCTCGTTTAAAAGTTGGTAACGTTCTTTATATTAATAAGAAACAATTGGATACCCTTTATGAAAAGGGGGATGGGGCCCCATTCTTTGTGGTTGGCTTTACGCGTAGTAGCTGCCCAGATTGCACTTATATTAATCATCACCGCCTTAAAGAAATCGCCTCTAGCGAGGAATATCGCGTAAGTTATTTATTCGATTGTGACACGGAAGGCGTAAGGCTATACAAAGGCGAGGAAGCAAAAGCCAATGGCAGCGAAAACGCTAAAATTGCTTACCAAAATTGGATAACGTTCAAAAACGATCATGGCTTAAGCAACGTTAAAAACAAGGAACTAGGATACGAGGAAGGATACGTCCCCACTTGGACTAAGAATCATCCTGGCTTAGCCAAAATCGAGTCAATCAAAGACATGTTTGTTTGGGGCAATGACTCTATCATTAAAAACGGCGAAACTTACGAAGTGGGCACCACTTATTTTGATGGTTCTAGAGAACATGAATTTCTTAGTGATGAAAATATCTTAAAAAAGTCAAACGTGGAAGAAACGAATCTAAAAGGCTTAAAAGTAGATAAAAACGAGCTTGAATTTGTTGGGGATACCCCTTATTGGAGTCACGAAGGAAACGCAAAATACGAAGATCCGTTATTGACCGCTTTTTTCAATTATTACTCTGCCAAATAATAAAAAACTAGTTCCGAAGAACTAGCCTTTATATCGTCATGTTGATGAGGTTATTTTTCAATGTCGTTCCCGTTTTCGTCAACTGGAACAAGAAGAGAAAAATCAGCGCCACAAATTGGGCATGGCTCGCCTTCTTCTACTTCAACGATTTGCCCGCAGATGGTGCAGCGATACTTTTTGGCCATAGTTTTAGCCCTCCTATTATTTTGATTATAAATCGTTTCTTTCCTCACTCAAAGAAAGACGCATCCATAAAATTAAATGAAGAGTAAATCAATCCGCCAAAGTGCCCATTGGGTCCCAAGGATTTAAATGAATTGGTTGAGCAAGGGCTGCTTTCTTTTCTTCCTCATTAAGATATTCTTTGCGAATGACAGCTTGATAGACGAATTTATCAAACCAAGAAGCGCTCATAACGTAATATCCTTTTAGACCATTTTCCTCACCCCAACTATTCTCGATTTTGTAGCGGTTTATCTTATGATTCGCATCTAGATTGACCCCTACAATCACCATCGCGTGATTCATCGCACTATTCCAATAATCGAGCATATCGCCTTTTTCAAATTCCAAAGGGAATCCTAAAACGCTATGGTAATCAAGCGCTTTATCGTCCCAAGCAATGCCAAGGCGGTCACGGTAAAAGGAAACATCGCTCCCAAACCATACCGGATGATTATTTTTGAGCTGCGTAACAATAAGCTCTTTCATTCTTTCCATCGGAAGATTGAGGTGATTGATAGCCTTTCCTTCAATCACGTTTCCTAAATAATCAATTGTGAAATTCTTCATGAAAGGTTTATCGGATGTTGGAGAATTGATGATGGATTGATATTCGTCGATTTCTTTCCCAACGTATTTATTGAAGAAAGATAACGGGGTGAATTTTCCTTCATTATGATATTTCCCTTTTTCATCAACGTATTCGAAGACGAATTCTTTCGGAGGAACGCCGAAAGCGTTTAGGAACATCGCATAGATCTCTTTCATCGCTTTATCTTTTTCTATGCGAATTTCGTCCATTTTTCCTAGTGCATAAAGCTTATGGGCATCACTAGCGAAATGACGAATCCTCGCGTTCAGAACCATATCGAGTTCACGGGTGTTATTGGATTGAAAGGTTTCTGGGAATGCACTTTGTGGAAGCAAACCGTATTTCTTTACGAGATTCACGAACATATCCCATTGGCCACCATCGCTCACTGGTTCATGTAGAATGTGGGATAAAAGGCGGTCATCATGTTCTTTAGCTATAAGGGAGATAATCGATTCAAGGGCAAAATTCGCTTTTTCGATTTTGTCAAAAAGAGAAATGTAATTTTGGCTTAATTCAAATTTGCTCATTTTGAGCTTTTCATTCACGATTTCGCGAAGGATATTTAGTCCGGCGAAAATCCAGCAACGCCCACTTGCCTTTTGATTTGCAGCAGGCATGGTTTTTACTTCAATGGAGAAAGATGGATTCTCCAATAATAAGGAAGAAGAATCATAAATCACTTCGCTTAGCGCGTGGCGGGAAAGCGCGTGACGGATGATTGTGTTCTTCTTGTCGCTAAGATATTCGTTAAAGATACGATCCTCTTTTTCATTTGTTAATGCTTTCGCTTCAATATTTTTATCCATAAATAGACCTCTATTGCTTGTATATTCTATGCTCCTTCTTGTTACCAATAAAGATACATTCTTGAATTGAGTTAGTTTTCTCTAACTCTCATGTCTTCTTCTAGCGTATGCGCGCGAATTAGAGTAAAATTGCCCTCGAAAGAAGGCGAAAAAGAATGAATGAATCAATCGAACGCTTCATCCGCTACGTGAAAGTGGATACGCAAAGTAATGATAATAGTAGCTTAACTCCTAGTGATCCAAAGGAATTAAACCTTAGTAAATTGCTCCTCAAAGAACTCAAAGAAATGGGGATTGATGGCGAAATCGACGAATATGGAAGACTCTATGCCCATTTAGATGGCGAAAAAGGTTTAGACAGAATTGGCTTAAATTCGCATGTCGACACAGCCTTAGAATGTTCTGGTAAAGACGTGAAGCCACAATATATCGCCAATTATGATGGAGGCACGATTCGTCTAAACGATACTTATTCGTTGTCGCCCAAAGAATTCCCTTCTTTAGCCCGTCATATCGGCGAAGATTTAATCGTGACAAGCGGGGATACCTTACTTGGGGGCGACGATAAGGCGGGGATTGCCATTATCATGAGCGCGCTCCATTATTTTGTAACCCATAAAGAAACTAAGCACCACCCAATTTCGATTTTATTCACTCCTGATGAAGAAATCGGAAGAGGCCCTGAGCACTTTAATCGTGAAAAATTCGGTGCGGATTACGCCTATACGATAGATGGGGATTACATTGACCAAATCGATATTGAGACTTTTAATGCCTCACACGCTGATATAACGATACACGGCATTTCCATTCACCCAGGAGAAGCCAAAGGCAAAATGGTGAATGCTTCGCGTCTCATTGGAAAATTCGATTCCTTACTAAGCCCGACTGAAAGACCGGAATTAACCGATGGTCACGAGGGGTTTAATCATCTCGTCTCCGCGAGTGGAACGGTAGATGAAGCCTCTCTCCACTACATCATCCGTAATCACGATCGAGCGAAGCTAGAAAAACAAAAGCAAGAATTCCTATTGGCGAGAGAAAAACTTCTCGCAAAATATCCAGGCATTCAAATTGAACTCACGATAAAAGACGATTATCGAAATATGTACGAAGTTCTAAAAGACGATGACCGTGCAATCAAACACGCAGAAAAAGTCTATCGTTCTTTAGGGATTAACCCAAAACACGTTCCAATTCGCGGTGGGACGGATGGAGCTTCTTTCTCTTTTATGGGTTGCCCTACACCAAATTTAGGGACGGGTTCCTATAATCACCATGGAAGATTCGAATATCTTTCCGTATCCGATTTTGAGAAAATGATTGAAATCGTCATCGCCTTACTGAAAGCATAAAAAAGCCAGCGTTTCCGCTGGCAATCTTACAAATTGGCTGGGGTGACTGGGATCGGACCAGTGCATCTCGGATTCAGAGTCCGATGCCTTACCACTTGGCTACACCCCAATTTTGCAAGGATTATTCTACAACGATTCAATAGTTGAGCAAGCAAAAAGGAGAAAAAGAATGGCGATTTTGATTGCACTTGGCGGCGGTTCTGGTTCAGGAAAGACCTCAATCGCTAGAGCTTTGGTTGATGAATTAGGAAAAGAAGCAACTCGCTTTTCTTTTGATAATTATTATCGTGACCAAAGCGCATTAAGCGTAGAGGAACGCTCCAAAGTGAATTATGACTCGCCTTTTACGTTGGATACCGAATTATTCGTCGAGCATTTAAAAGCAATTCGGAAAAATAAGGCAGTTGAAGTTCCTCAATATGATTTCGTCACGCATACCCGACTCCCATCACCCATCCCCTTCTGCCCCACAAAATACGTCATTGTCGATGGGATATTGACACTATATCTAAATGAAGCCGAAAACTTATTCGATTACAAAATATTCGTGAAAGCCGATAGCGATATTCGTTTGGCACGTAGAATTCGTCGCGACACCTTAGAAAGAGGAAGAACCGCAGATTCGGTCATTCATCAATATCTAGCAACCGTAAGACCCATGCATCTAAAATACGTTGAGCCATCACGCTTTGTGGCTGATTTTGTTTTCGACAATAACCGCGAAGATGGAATCGATAAAGAAACTTTAGCGGTCGTAAAGGCAAAAATCCTTCGCCTTGGTGAAGAACATGAGAATTGATGCCCATGCGCATATTGCAAGTTGGCCAAATGAAAAAGAGTGCGTAAAAACGCTTTTAGCATCGATGAAAAAGTATCGCATTGACTACTCTTTGGTGAGTAATTGCGATTGTAGCGAATATTTGGATAACGGCAAAAGAAACAAAAATCATTTAAATGCGATTATTGGGGCAAAGAAAGTGCTGCGTTTAGTGAAAAAATATCCAAGCCAAATTGGATGCGCCATTTGGGTTAACCCCCATTATGAAAAAGTGGACGAGGAGCTCATTGCTTTTATCAAAGAAAACCGTCCTTCAATTTACGCTTTAAAGATTCATCCTTACGAATCACGCCTAAAAATTAGCGATAAACGAATTTTGCCCTACTTAGATTTGGCGCGACTTTTTTCTTTGCCGATTATTTTCCATACCGCAAACGATGGATATAGCGATATCTCCATGCTTTTAGCGTTAGCCAAAGAAAATCGAGACATCAATTTTGTGGCCGCTCATCTTCAGCTTTGTAGCGATAATAAAATCGCGATCGCTTGTTTAAAAGAAGCACCGAATTTATATGCGGATACTGCCTGGGTACCTTTAAAAAACGCCAAAAAGGTGCTTTTGCAAGTTGGTGAAACTCGAATTCACTTCGGTACAGATGAACCGATTGACGGACTTGATACATTGAATAACAAAATCTACCAAGCTTATTTTAAAAACACCGCAAAATTGCCAGCCCATCTTTACCATAATCTCATGGCAAATAACGCGATATCTTTGTTTCATTTACCAATTCATAAAAGCAACGATTAAGCCCCGTCGATATTATCTTTATAGCGGTAGCTTCCTCTTTCTTCGCTCGCTTGCGGATCGCTTTCTTTTTCGTGAAGCATATCAATGTCTTCGCCCGTCAAAGTATGACCATAACGATATCGACTTCTTTTCTTATTATCCATACCGATTATTTTAAATCACGGAAGCGGAAATAAAAGCAATAAGTACCCTACTCCAAGAGCGAATAAGAGGCACGTGGCTTCAATAAAAAGGAAATTTTTCACGCTTTTGTCTTTGCTTAATAAATATAATGGCCCTAAGCCGGCATTGATGGATAAACCGGCAACCAATGCTCCAAAAGGCAAGACATTATTCAAATAAGTCTCTGTTAAAACAACACTACTCGCACAGCTAGGGATTAAGCCAATTAAGGATGCGTATAGCGGAGAAAGATAATATTGTTGATGGAGAAAGGAAGAGATTCCTTCCGCTCCACCAAGAGATTCGACAAGTAATTCAAAGAAGAAAGTAACTAGAAGCGTGTAAATGAATATCTTCAAAGAATGGAACAAAGGATGCAAAAAATGCTTATGAAGTGCACTATCATCGCTCTTATCATGAATTTGCGCCAATTTAAAAAATCTATCATTCGAAATTATCGCCGTATTTTCTTCCTTCTTTTTTAAGAAACGAGAAAGCAACAAATCAAAAACGTAGCCAGCGATTAAAGCAGTCAATATCTTTATCAATATTAATAGGAACCCCATGTACCACTTCGCGTTAAAATCAGTAAAAATAATCGGAAGAGCTTCATCGCTTGAGGCAAGATATATCGCAACTAGAGTTCCCGCACTAATTTGAGAAGAAGCGCATAAATCGCTGCCGATAATCGGGATCGCGCATTGAGGAATAACGCCGCTTATTGCTCCGACTAGAGGCCCAATTTCTTTCTTTTTCGTCAAGAAAGATTTGATTTTTCCATCAAAGAAAGAAAAGAGGAAAAAGAAGAGGAACGCGAGAGCGAATACTTTTAATGAATCAAGGAAAGAGTCAAGAATAATTTCACTCATGCCCCCACTATACACCTCTTGTCAAGCCGATTCGTGGAAAGAGAAAAGAGAATTTGCTATATTATTTCATTAAGGAAATAGAAATTATGGCACAACATCAATGCGAAAAAGAGACATGTGAAGGGTGCAACGAAGCAACTTGCCCTTCCCATCAAAAAATAGAAAAGATATCCCCTAACCCTAGAACCAAAATCAAGCACACGATTGCGATTATTTCTGGAAAGGGTGGCGTAGGGAAAAGCTTAGTCACTAGCTTATTAGCGAAGGAACTAAACGAATTAGGCTATAAAGTTGGCATTATGGACGCGGATATCACTGGCCCTTCAATCCCTAAAGCTTTTGGGATCACGGAGAAAGCAATGGGAGACGAAACACGAATTTTAGCCTTACATAGTAAAAAAGGCATCGCCATCATGTCCACGAATTGCTTATTAGAAGATGACACCGATCCTATCATTTGGCGAGGGCCAATGATCGCGAATTTAGTCACGCAGCTTTATTCAAACGTCGACTATGGGGAACTCGATTATCTATTGATCGATATGCCGCCAGGAACAGGAGACGTTCCTTTAACGGTATTTCAGCAAATTCATATCGATGGGGCGCTTGTCATTACTAGTCCCCAAGATTTAGTTTCTCTTATCGTAGAAAAGTCGGTGAAGATGGGAAAATCAATGAATGTCCCTCTCCTTGGCTTAATTACCAATATGGCGTATTTAAGGTGCCCACACTGCGAAGAGAAGATTTATCTATACGGAAAAGCAAAAACGGCAGAATGCGCGAAAACTTACGGAATTAGAAATTTGGACGAAATCGCAATAGACCCACTACTAGCGGAAAAGGTCGATCAAGGTGCCCTTGAAGACTACCAAAAGAAGCTTCTTCCTAAGACCACATCCTTGCTCGTGGAACTAAGCAAATAGAAAAAAATCACAAAAAGAGACAATTGGGTCTCTTTTTTTAAATTAATGAAACAACTATTTTGAGAAATCCATGGAGTGCATAATGCTCTTGCGGGTAACAATACCGATAAAAACACCTAAATCATCAAGGACAGGAACAAAGTTTTGTCGCTCCGCTAAAAGGTATAATTCATGGATATCGGCTTCAATGGAAACCGCTACAATATCGCGGGAATGAGGCACATTTTTTAATGGATATTCTTCGAATTCACGGAAAGACAATTGGCGGTCTTTTAAGTACCAAAGGAAGTCACCTTCCGACAAAGAATAAAGATATTTTCCTGTTTTTCGCTCGATAACAGGTATCGTTCCGTAACGATGATATTCCATTTTTTCGAGGGCTTGGCGGATTGTGAAGTCTTCGTATAGATATTGCACTCCTTTTTTCGGAGTTAATAATCCTAATAAGGTCATAACCATATTCTACTATTTATCAAAACTAGAAAAAAGGAAAGGAAGAATTATTTAATGAATTCGAAAAATAAGAGTCAAAAAATTAACTCAATATTCACCACTTTCTATTAAATTAATGTTGAAAAAATTAAAAATTTTGCCATGATGATAATATTCCTCAAGAAAGGAGGGTATTACCCATGGCTAGAAGAACATTGAGAGCACTCGATAGCCGAATCATCAAACGCACAATCCAAGCGGGAGCGAAGAAAGGCGTAACCAACATTTCAACAAAAGAGATGTCCACTCTTTTAGGCATCACGGAGCCGACGATTTACGTTCATTATGGGACAAAAGACAACCTCTTACTAGAAGCGTTCAACGATTGCGCAAAAAGCATTAGAGCATGCGAAGATCTTGCGCTAGAAGCCTTTGAAAAGAGCGAGAAATCGGAAAAAGATGTCATTACAATATTGAATGAATTAATTTCATTAAATGACGTTGGACCTGAAAAAATCGCTTATGCACTAGATTATGTAAGAATCGGCCGCTACAAGATTAGCGAAATTGATAAAGAATTCTATAAAAAAGTGCTTTTGTCTTTAGGCGGAAAAGAAGAGAACCTAGATTGCTTCTTTTATGTTTTAGCAGCGTTACGCGGATGCGAAATTCGTAATTTGGTCGCTCGCCCAAAGGATGTCTATAAAGCACTGATGGAATACATTAAATAATCTTGCTATCGAAAAAATAAAAATCCGCGTCTTCAAGGCGCGGTTTTTCGATCTGGCCTATAAGGCCGA
>ERZ808270.592-NODE-592-length-20018-cov-9.561288_pt1 | contig 20018 bp, 17 predicted proteins | sample MGYA00521082_ERZ808270 | MGnify/ENA primary metagenome ERZ808270 (study PRJEB31516, sample SAMN03275594) | gut metagenome | biome: mammalia-associated habitat; material: feces | host: Papio cynocephalus | place: Kenya | collected 2012-07-27 ... | reverse complement strand
TTACCTCTGAAAGGATTACCTCTGGAGAGATTCCCATCAAAGTAATGGCTGAAATTTTATGACCGCCATTGGCATTCAAAGAATGACCACAATGGTAGAGGCTATTATCGATAGGCAGCGGAGCCTGTGCCCTAAAGGGCTGCCGATAAGTGCCTACGCAACAGAGTTGCGATTTTTTGATTTGTTCCCCACCGCAGTACCGCTCTGCGCTGGCCGCCATTCGAATGGGGAAGTGGTAACTGAATAAATCTTGATCAGAATGCAAACATGATACAACGTTTAAGACTGCTTACTGAGCTGGATTAAAATGTGAAACTTGAACTGCCATAATTGTATCTCCTTTTTAAAATGTTTCTGCAAATATACGATTTTCTTTTGAAACTACCAAGATTTTTATCGAAAAAATTCAATAACAAACAGCAAATATTATCCCATCATCGAGAATTTCATCAAGTCCAACAACAGCTCATTGGTTGAGTGCATAGTCGTAATGTTATCATGATGATCTATTAATTTTACTTGTTTTTCCTGCGCTTAGCCTCCTTTATGGTGATGAGACGGCCGGGATGGTCGGGATCCCAGACGGCGGCACCACCATGCTTGAAATAATCCCAAAGGATGATGAGAAGGGTTAATATGACTAAAACTCCGAAGAGTATCAATAGTAATAACAACATACTCTAATTGTTGAATGTTAAGTGGAAAATGTTAACTTATCACTTGGCATCGAGCACATCATACTTGCTGTGCTGACTCTTGTATTCCGGCACAATCTCCTTCATCTTCTTCACGATTGCCATATCGTCGTAGCTGAAGGAGAGCTTGTAGAGCTCTTCCTCATTCTGGCGCGCCAACTCGTAAGGATACTCACGCACCTTTGCCACCATAATCTTTGGATGATGGGTAGGAATCGTCGCCTCCTTGTCGTTGAGCACCTCCTCGTAGAGTTTCTCGCCATCGCGCAAGCCGACATACTTGATTTCGATGCCGTCCACTCCCGAGAGGGCTATCATGCGCTTCGCCAAATCGGCTATGCGTACAGGCTTGCCCATGTCGAAGACGAAGATTTCGCCTCCCTTACCCATGGTGCCTGCCTCCAACACGAGCTTGCATGCCTCGGGAATGAGCATGAAGAAACGAATGATGTCGGGATGGGTGACGGTGACAGGACCGCCCTTGGCTATCTGCTCCTTGAAGATAGGTATGACGGAGCCATTGCTGCCCAACACATTGCCGAAACGGGTGGTGACAAACTGGGTGATACCCTGGACCTCGCCATCTACTATCGCCTTGTTGAGCGCCTGACAATAAATTTCGCAGATACGCTTCGAACAGCCCATCACATTGGTTGGGTTCACAGCCTTGTCGGTAGAAATCATCACAAACTTCTTGGTGCCATATTTCACAGCCATGTCGGCTATCACACGTGTACCGTAGATATTGTTCTGTACAGCCTCGGCTGGATTGTCCTCCATCATAGGCACATGCTTATAGGCTGCCGCATGGAAGACATAGTCGGGATGATTCTCTGAAAAGATACGCTCCATACGGGTGGCATTGGTGATGCTGGTGACGATGGTATCGCAAGGAATATCATTGTAGTTGCGCTTCATGAAGAGGCGCACATCGTGCATCGGGGTCTCTGCCTCGTCGACGAGAACGAGATGCTTAGGACGATAGATAGCTATCTGCTTGACCATCTCGGAACCGATGCTGCCAGCGGCTCCCGTGATAAGTATCACCTTACCAGAGAGCAACTTACCGATGGCTTCCATATCTACCTCTATCTTCTCACGTGGCAGGAGGTCTTCGATGTCGACCTCTCGCATCTGCTGATGACGAAGGTTGGACTTGCCATCCCACGACTGTGCCTTAGGCATCATCATAATCTTGATGCCAGCACCGGTGAGTTTGTCAATCATGCCCTGGCGTTCGAGGAATCGCTCGGTCATCAACGGGCTCACGAAGATGGTCTTGATGTCTCGCTTCTGCATCAGCGGAATGAGAGTCTCGTCGTATCGGTATACCTCGCAACCCAACAGGAACTTACCTATCATGTCTTCCTCGGTGGTGGCAAAGCCCTTGAGCACATACTTGGAAGGATGGTCGTTGCGCATAGACTTGGCTAGGGAGATGCCGCCCTCGCGCACTCCGAGTATCATCACCTGTACCTTGCCCTCCTCGGAGAATGTGGAGTCGTAAAGATATTTCACAATGATGCGCAATGCCCACATCTCTATCATCGAGATGAAGAGCATCACCACGATGGTCTCGACAGTGATGGCTCGCTGGATATGCTCAGGAAGCACCAGCAAGAGCAAGCCATTGAGGATGAAGCCGATGACCAAGGCACCGGAAATGCGCAGCAAGTCGACGAACGAGGAGTAACGCATGATGCCCGAGTAGGTATGGAACACCTTCATGCCCACCATGAAAAGCGGGAGCGAGCAGAGGAAAATGACTAGGTATTGCCAAAACTCCGATGCAACTACCTGTCCGCCCAATGCGATATAGGTTGCAATCATGCCTGCCAAGATAATGGCAATGCTATCAATGGTGAGAATGCACCAATAAGGCAGGGTGCTTTTAGAAAAGTACCAATTGGTGAGCTTGTTTACGAATTTACTCATAATACTCTTGTATATCAAAAAAAATAGTTAACAATAGCGTGTAAGATTCAAAAGGAACCTTACTCCAACGGCAAATTATGCAGGAGCACAAAATGCTGTATCAAATGGCGCCACTCCAAGAGGCGTTGGCGCTGCCAGAACTCCACCGCTGATGGTATGCAGCGGCTAACTAGCTGGGATACTGGCACAAATGTGCGCAGTAGCGATATGGGGGGTAATTTTTCTGAGTTTCACAGCCCTGTCATAACGAGCCATGATGGTGGATAAATCGATGTTTGGGAGCAGGCAGGTGAAGCCCGACTGCGTAGCATTCACATCGAGCATGTCGCCCTCGGTGAGCAAGCGATAGGTCTCTTCGTAGCCCTTGGCTTGCAAATCCTGAAGGAAAGCAGTCTGTTCCTCGTCGGTAAGCTGCATGTAACGATGGAGAAAGCCGCCCCAGTTGACCATAGCCACGACACCGGAGCCATCCTCCTTATCCCACAATCCTACATGTACATAATAAATATACTCCTTGTCTGACAAATGGAACGGACGCGCCTTGCGCATCTTGCCCTTCAACTTGCCATCCTCGGTGTATCTGCCCTCCTGCTTGTCGGTGACATCGATGGAAGGATAATTCTCTGCCCTACGGAACTCATCCTTGAGATTGACACGGAAAATGAGTTCGGTGAAATTCTGATGGGGGAAAAGGACATAGTTCTTCCCCTTGAGCAGGGCGACACCCGGCGAAGGAGTGAGGAACGGACGGAGTGACATATCGGGTATGGCATCGGGCAAGGCAGTCACCACGCTGTTGTCCTCGCTATGGAAGAATCTCCTCAAAGACTTCAGAGCTGCCAATTCCTCGTCGCCCAACTGCTGGAGCCACACTGCCATCAATGCCACCTCACGGCTTTCCTGCTCCGTGGGCAGCGAATTCGCTTCACGCAGCAACAAAGCCTGGCATTCCTCGATGCTCTCCACCTTATTATAATAAGCCAAGATATGACGGAGGGCGGCAGGGGCTGTATCGGCGAAATAAGCCGCCTGGAGTTTGCCGACTAGAAAATCAACGTAACGCCAAGTGTTAGGGAGTTGCGCCTTGTTGCCATTGGCACTCTCCTTGACCACGATAACGCCATAACGACGGATGGCGGAGAGACGAACGCAGAAATTACCCAAACTGAAGAAGAAGCAACGATCTTTCACGCCATGGCTCTTCACCTGCTTGATGACACCCGTAAAGCCACGGAACGGACCTTCGGTAATCATCAAAAGATCGTTTTCTTCCAACAGGTCGGCATAGTTCTTGCCAACAATCTGGATATCGTCGGTATGGGCGGCACACTGTTCCACACACACCTTGTAGCGATACATCTCCTCATCGGAAATCGAGGCTTGGCGCAACATGGTGGCCAAAGTCTTGGGCGTATAATCCATCGGGAAGAGATGGGGCTCGCCCAACGCTCTCTCTTTCCCCCTCAGGAAATATCCCCTGGCATCGAGATGATCCGCCAACAGCACACCGCTCTTGGCATAAACAAAGAGTACACCACTGATAACAGGACGGAAACAGACAGCACCCTCCTGGCGACTGCCGTTTTCGGGCATTTCCTGGCGTATCCTCGGAAAATAGATGTCCTCAATGCCATCTATCTTGAGTAAGTCGCTGATAGTCTCCCGCTCCTTATATAATTCGGTCTTGACTATATACCACATGTCTTAAATAATTGAAGAGGGAAAAACGGAGATAGAAAAATACAAGAAAAAGCTAAGGCAAAATATATTCCTTTGCCTCCCTCGGAAAGCGTTACGCCTCCCAGGTTATTGGGGTCGTGACCAATGTCACAGCATTGAAAATCAATAGACTACCTTCCACTAATCAACAACACTTTTATGTCTTTCCGCTGTCGTCACATGAGATGACGTGAAGCTCTGCTGTAGCCATAGATTTGCCATACGCGATGCTTTACCGAAAGCCATTATGTAAATATAAACTCCTAAAGACTCCGATTTCCCTAGGCGAGAATGATAGAATCTGTTGCAAAGGTAATGAAAATATTTTAATTTGGCTAAAAAGATATGTTAAAAATGAAAGAAAACAAATTTAGGAATATAATATTTGGCTATTTCATAAGAAATGCGTAAATTTGCAGCGATTTTCGAAAATATTATGGCAGATTTAGTAAAAACAGAACAGCAGTTTAAGGCTGTCATGGCTGAATGCAGGGCATTGTTTGAGAAGAAGCTACATGATTATGGAGCCTCTTGGAGAATCTTGCGCCCTTCATCGCTGACAGACCAACTGTATATCAAGGCGAAACGCATCCGTTCGCTTGAAATCAAGAAGGAATCCCTGGTAGGCGAAGGCATCCGCCCTGAGTTCATCGCTCTTATTAATTATGGTATCGTGGGGCTCATCCAGCTGGAGAAAGGCTTTGTGGACGAGGTGGACATGACACCAGAAGAGGCTATGAAGCTATACGACCTCCACGCCAAGGACGCCCTGGAGCTGATGCTGAGGAAGAACCACGACTATGACGAGGCTTGGCGCTCGATGAGGGTGAGCAGCTATACCGATTTCATACTCACCAAGATACAGCGAATAAAAGAAATAGAAGACATCGACGGTGCCACTCTCGTATCAGAGGGCATCGACGCCAACTACATGGACATCATCAACTATGCCGTGTTTGGAGCAATCAAGCTGAAGGAAAGTGAAGACGAGTAATATCATTACAAAGGTATCGGTGAACGTGGGCAGGCTGCTCATGGCATTGACCTTCATCTTCTCAGGATTTGTGAAGGGCATGGACCCACTGGGCACGCAATATAAGATAACCGACTATCTGGAGGCACTGCACATCGACTGGATGTTTCCATCATGGGCTACGCTGGGCATGTCGGTATTGCTCTCCACCTGCGAGTTTGCCATCGGTATCTTCCTGCTCTTCGCCATCCGTCGAAGACTGGTGAGCAAGATAGCCCTGGCAGTGATGAGCGTGATGACCCTCATCACCCTATGGATTGTAATAGCCAACCCAGTGAAAGACTGTGGTTGCTTCGGCGATGCCATCGTGCTGAGCAACGGAGCCACCTTCGCCAAGAACATCGTGCTGCTCGCCATCGCCATCCTGCTGTGGAGAAAGCCGCTCTTGATGCCAAGACTCATCTCGAAGTCGACACAATGGATTGTCATCAACTATACATTCCTCTACTCCATCATCATGAGTCTGTGGAGTCTGTGGTATCTACCGCAGTTTGATTTCCGCCCTTATCACGTGGGAGCCAACATCAACAAGGGAATGGAGATACCGAAGGGAGCCAAGCAACCCAAGTTTGACACCACCTTCATACTGGAGAAGAACGGGGTGAAGAAAGAGTTCACGCTCGACAACTACCCCGACTCCACCTGGAAGTTTATCGACAGCAAGACCGTGCAGACCGAGGAAGGCTATGTGCCACCGATACACGACTTCAGCATCGAAGACTCGAAGACTGGCGAAGACCTGACACAACAGGTGCTGCAAGACCCAGGCTATACATTCCTGCTCGTCTCGCCACACCTGGAGTTTGCCGACGACAGCAATTTCGGCAACATCGACCAGATATACGAGTATGCCAACGAGCACCATTACCACTTCATCTGCCTCACGGCGAGCAGCGACCCTGCCATCAAGCACTGGCAAGACATCACGGGGGCAGAATATCCATTCTACACCACCGACGAGACTACGCTGAAGACCGTGATACGCAGCAACCCAGGACTGGTATTGCTGAAGCATGGCACCGTGATACGCAAATGGAGTCACAACGACCTGCCTAGCGAGGAACAACTGAGCAAACCTCTGGAACAATCGGAGCTGGGCAAGATGCCGAAAGACAGCGCGGCAGGCAAAATAGCCACCATCGTGCTATGGTTTGCCTTGCCACTGGTGCTGCTCACCCTCGCCGACCGACTCATCGCCTGGACGGCTTGGATTAAGAAGAAAGAGAAATCGAATAAAATATTATCAACTTTTAAAAAGAAAAGAAAAATGAGAAAGAAAATTGTAGCAGGCAACTGGAAAATGAACATGAACCTGCAGGACGGTGTAGCTCTCGCTAAGGAAATCAACGAGGCTTTGGTAGCAGACAAGCCAAACTGTGGCGTTATCATCTGCACTCCTTTCATCCACTTGGCTTCTGTAGCTCAGGTATTGGATTCTTCTGTAGTAGGTCTCGGTGCTGAGAACTGCGCAGACAAGGCTAAGGGTGCTTTCACAGGTGAGGTTTCAGCCGAGATGGTAAAGAGCACAGGTGCTCAGTACGTAATTCTCGGTCACTCAGAGCGTCGTCAGTACTATGGCGAGACAGCTGCCATCTTGAAGGAGAAGGTAGAGTTGGCTTTGGCTAACGGTTTGAAGGTTATCTTCTGCTGCGGTGAGACCCTCGAGGAGCGTGAGGCTAACAAGCAGAACGAGGTTGTTAAGGCTGAGTTGGAAGGTTCTGTATTCCACTTGAGCGCTGACGCTTGGAAGAACATCATCCTCGCTTACGAGCCAATCTGGGCAATCGGTACAGGCAAGACTGCTACAGCTGACCAGGCTGAGGAGATGTTGGCATACATCCGCTCTATCGTAGCTGAGAAGTATGGCAAGGAGGCTGCTGAGGACACAACTATCCTCTACGGTGGTAGCTGCAAGGCTAGCAATGCTCCTGAGCTCTTCTCTAAGCCAGACATCGACGGTGGTTTGATCGGTGGCGCTTCTTTGAAGGCTGCTGACTTCAAGGGTATCATCGACGCTTGGAAGAAGTAATTCCCCCAAAAAAGATTTTATCGAAAGGGATACCCACACTCTGTCGACTCAACACCTATATATAATAAGGTGTAAGCCGAGAGCAAGGGTATTCCTTTCTCTAATTTAAACAACATAAGTTTAAGCAACAAAAAGAAATCATGAAACAATTCGTCATCACACTGTTCATCATCCTCAGTTCATCTTTGGCATGTCAGGCTCAAACCTATCTGGAGCATCTTCAGAAAAAGACACCAGGACTAGGCTCTGTAACCGTGCACCAAAGCAAGGACATCGACGAATTGGTGAACGGCAAGGCGGTTGCGCCACAGGACAATAACACTAAGACTACGTCACAAGCACCACTAAACAAAATCACAGAGCCACAACGCAAAACGACTGAGCCACAGGCTAACAAGACTACAGAGCCTCAGCACAAGGCAACAGCACAAGAGGCACAAAAGAAAGCAGAACAATCACGCCACGAGACTGGCAAGGACACCTCTGCCAACAAACAAGACACCAAGGAAGAAATCGAGACACCCGTAGTAGATATGCGCAAGAAAGTGATGCGCAAGAGCTATAAGGTGACAGGATATAGAGTACAAGCATACGCTGGCGGCAACTCACGCAACGACCGATTGAAGGCAGAGCAGATAGGCAACACCCTGAAGATGAATTTCCCAGACCAGCCGGTATACGTACATTTCTACTCACCAAGATGGATTTGCCGTATGGGCAACTATCGCGGACTTGGCGAAGCTCAAAAGATGCTAGCCAAGGTAAAAGCCATGGGTTACAGACAGGCTTGCTTGGTGAAGGGACAAATCACCGTACAATATTAAATAAGTGAAGAACGAAGAGTGAAGAGTGAAGAATTCAACACTCAACATTTAACATTATCATATAAAGGATGAATCCAGAAACAGAATTTCGCGAGGGACTCGAAGAACTCGCAGGACACTATAAGGAGGTATTGAAACTCTTAGGCGAAGACCCAGAGCGTGAAGGTCTCATCAAAACACCGATGCGCGTGGCAAAGGCGATGCAGATCCTTACTCGTGGCTACACCCAAGACCCACACAAGGTACTGACCGATGCACTCTTCGAAGAGAAGTATGACCAAATGGTTATCGTGAAGGACATCGACTTCTTCTCGATGTGCGAGCACCACATGTTGCCTTTCTATGGCAAAGTGCATGTGGCGTATATCCCGAACGGAAAGATTACTGGCTTGAGCAAGATTGCCCGTGTGGTGGACATCTACAGCCATCGCCTACAGGTGCAGGAACGTCTCACACAGCAAATCAAGGATTGCATCCAGGAAACATTGAAACCTCAGGGTGTCATGGTTGTCATCGAGGCAAAACACATGTGTATGCAGATGAGAGGCGTGGAAAAGCAAGGCTCCATCACGACAACCAGCGACTATAGTGGGGTATTCAAGTCACTGAACACCCGTCAGGAATTTATGAGCCTCTTGAGAGGCGAAAGCAAGAGAATCTAAATATTCGACATGATGCTAAAGTTTATATCGTGGAACGTGAATGGCTTGCGCGCTTGCGTGGGCAAGGACTTCGAGGCTTCATTCAAGAGTCTCGATGCCGATTTCTTCTGCTTGCAAGAGACGAAGATGCAGGAAGGTCAGCTCGATCTTCAGTTTGATAGTTATGAAAGCTACTGGAACTATGCCGAGAAGAAAGGCTATTCGGGTACTGCCATCTACACCAAGCACCATCCCCTGAGCGTAAGCTATGGCATGGGCGTGGAAGAGCATGACCACGAGGGACGTGTCATCACTCTGGAATATGAGAATTTCTATCTCGTAACCTGCTACACCCCCAACTCGCAGACAGAGTTGAAGCGCCTTGACTATCGCATGACATGGGAGGATGATTTCCACAAATTCTTGAAGACACTCGATGCCAAGAAACCCGTCGTGATATGCGGCGACCTAAACGTGGCACACGAGGAGATAGACATCAAGAACCCGAAGACAAACCGTCGCAACGCCGGATTCACCGACGAGGAGCGAGAGAAGATGACGCTCTTGCTGAATGATGGATTCACCGACAGTTTCCGTTATCTCCACCCAGAAGAGGTGACCTACTCATGGTGGTCGTACCGTTTCCGTGCCCGCGAGAAAAACGCAGGTTGGCGCATCGACTACTTCCTGGTATCGGATAGCATCAAGGAAAAGATAGCAGAGGCCAAGATTCACACAGAAATCATGGGCAGCGACCACTGCCCCGTGGAATTGGACTTGGATTTATAAATTCTTCACACAAAAAAGGGGATGTTCCTTCCTCCCGGAAGCCATCCCCATATTGGTCATATCAACATAAAATTTTAATTTATATAAGAGAGATTTTATCGAATGCTTAATGAAGAGAGTGGAACCACTTTATTGAAGTGTAACCACTTTTTGTTTACATGAGACTCTTAATCTCAGAGAGATTCTTCTTCTCGATAGTCCCGTCCTTATAGGTTACGGTGAAGTAATCATGGACAGACTTACCGTTCTTGAACTGCACTACTGCCACACCACCTTCACGAAGCTGGAGTGTGAAATAGCCCTCACGTTTGCCATTGACATACTTTCCATGCCATTTTTCCTTACCATTCTTGTAATATGTGGTAACCTCGCCATCAAAGATGGTGTTGCGATCGTTACCTAGGTCAATGAAGCTATAGCCACCTTCGGCTCTCAGCTTACCGTTCATATAGAAGTCCTGGAAAACGTCCTTCTTATTGATGCCAGCGCCGGTAGTCATCAGTAGTCTATAATAACTAGCCTGATCAGCACTAGCCACATTGCTCATATTTTCTGCATAGAAAATAGTGTCAGCTACTACTGTTGCGTTCTCTACGTGCTTGCGACCGAAAGTAGCTACGGTCATTAAAGCCATCAATGAGAATAATATAACTCGTTTCATATCTTTATTTTTTAGGTGTTGTTATTTGTTGTTTATTTCTTTTTTCTGATGCAAAGATAATATGTTTTTCGAGAAAGCGTGCAATCCTTAACGCTATTTTATCATATTTTTTTGTGAAATATTATTTTCAAATTGAAAGCGCACACAAAATGTCAGTTTGTAATTTTAGATAGATTTTTCTTGCGGTTTTTCTACGCATCTGTTATATAACATACTATTTTTAGGTCCGCAAGTTTACATATTGTAAGCTACTTGATGTACATCAAGATCCCAAGAATCATTATTTCTGATGATTTTTACAAACTTTTTCGCTCTTTTGCTAGCATATCTACCATTTATTTTGTATTTTTGCACTTGAATAATATATAATGTACGCGCATGAGACAATTCTTATACCTCGCCCTCGCCGTCTGCGCCCTGGTATTTACCGGTTGCAAAGACTCAGAGGGAAGCATCGACGACCCTTACGTAACAGAGAATGGGCAAGACCGCGACAGTGACATCATCACTGGCGACGACTATGTGTACCATCTGCCCGTCATCTTCCATGTATTCTACAACGACAGCAAGGATACCTTGCAATACATCCCAGCTATCCGCTTCAGGGAGCTGATAGACCATGTGAACGAGTTGTACGCCGGCAATGTGTACAACCAGCAACTCGACACCGTGGCGAGCGAAAACCTACACGTACAGTTTGAGTTGGCAGAAAAAGACGAGAATGGCAAACGCATCGCCATCCCCGGCGTGGAGTATATCAAGACAACAGAGAAGGAGTTCGACTGCGAGAAGTTTATGAAGGACAAGAACTACGCCAAGTACACCTGGAACCAGAACGACTACATCAACGTGATGGTATACGCTTTCAAGAAGACAGATGAGAACAGCACAACGCTAGGCATCAGCCACCTGCCTTACGAAGTGGGAGGCTATCCACAGATAGACGGGCTGAGCAACGGCAAGAACTATCCCCTCAACAAGCCATCGAAGTTTCCTTACGGCGTATCGCTCAATGCCCTCTACGTAAACAAGAAATACGAAGGCACTAGATATACCATCAGGAAAGACACGGTGACTAACTACGAGTACAACACCGCCGACCCAAACGCCACCTTGGCACATGAACTGGGGCACTACCTGGGGCTCTATCATGCCTTTGCCGAGACAACCAAGAAGGACGGGCAAAGTGAACCCGCCGACAACGAAGACGACACCGACTATTGCACCGATACGCCCAGCTATAATCGTATCAAATATGGCACATGGCTCAACGAATATATCGAGAAGGCGAAAGCCATCAAGAAGGACACCACCTTCACCGTCAAGGCCCTCTGCAAGCGCACCAACAGCAGCGGCAAGGAATGGGAGGCCGACAACCTGATGGACTACAGCATCTGTTACAGCATGCGATTCACTCCCGAACAGGCTTACCGCATGAGACAAGTGCTCTACTATTCGCCCCTGATGCCAGGTCCGAAGAAGAAACGACCTGAGACGAGGACATGGGCACCAGCTACCGACGAGGAGCCTGACCTGCCTATCGTATACGCCAAGGAGCACGCCATCAAAATAAAGGACATCCGAAACATCACGGTCGTCCGAAAGAAATAGATAATCCAGACAAAACAAACGAAATGAAATATACAATCAAGGCCCCGAGCCAACTCAACGCAAGCATCAACCTGCCTGCATCCAAGAGTATCAGCAACCGTGCATTGGTCATCAACGCCATGGCACACTCTTGCAAGCATCCCAACAACCTGAGCGACTGCGACGACACCGAGGTAATCATCGCCGCCCTCAAAGACATGCCCTATGAAATCAACATCAAGGCCGCGGGCACAGCCATGAGATTCATGACCGCCTACCTATCCTCCACAGAGGGAGAGCACATCATCACAGGCACCGAGCGCATGCAAAACCGCCCCATCTCCATCCTCGTAGACGCACTACGCTATCTGGGCGCCAACATCCAATATGTGAAGAAGGAAGGATATCCTCCACTCCATATCAAAGGCAAGGCTCTGGAAGGCGGGCATCTGGAAGTGGTGGGCAATGTAAGCTCGCAGTATATCTCGGCATTACTCATGATAGGTCCTATCCTGAAAAATGGACTCGAACTGAAACTCACAGGCGAGATTGCCTCACGCCCTTACATCGACCTCACCCTTTGGACGATGAACAACTTTGGCGCAAAGGCGGAATGGACCGACGTAGACACCATCACCGTGAAACCAGCACCCTATCAGAGCGACGTAGATTACACCATCGAAAACGACTGGAGCGCCGCCTCCTACTGGTATGAGATGATGGCACTCAACAGCAATCCCGACTCTGCCATCACCCTGGAAGGACTCACCGACTGTTCTAAACAAGGCGACTCGGTGGTAAAATACATCTTCAGTTTGTTGGGCGTAAAGAGCGAGTTCGAGAACCGCGACTCCATCTCACCAGTCAAGCTGAAGGCTCACCGATGCCTCTTGCCTCGCTTCGATTACGACTTTTCTGGTTCGCCCGACTTGGCACAAACCATCGTCGTGGCTTGCTGTGCCCTGGGCGTAAAGTTCAAGTTCACGGGACTTGCCAGCCTCAAGATCAAGGAGACCGACCGCATCGAGGCATTGAAGACCGAACTGAAGAAGGTTGGATACGTGATACGCGACGAGCACGACAACACGCTCATCTGGGACGGCGAGACCTGCGAACCTACCTTCGATCCCATCGACACCTACGAAGACCATCGCATGGCATTGGCGTTTGCTCCCCTTGCCTTCAAGTTTCCACAGATAGAAATCAACAACCCAGAAGTGGTGAGCAAGTCGTACCCCCACTACTGGGAAGACCTGAAGAAAGTGGGATTCGAGATAAATGAAGCGTGAAGAACGCAGCGTGAAGATTGCATCTAGAAGAAAGTGAAGATTTCTTATGATATATTTGATAATAGCCTTGGTTGTGCTGGGCATCATCTCAGCCATTCTTGGCATCGTCTCCCATAAGAAAGGAGAGGAAGAAGAGCCACTGGTGGAAGGCGTATCGTGCAATACCTGCAACGGTGAGAACACCAAGTGCGAACAGGAATGCATGATGGAGGCAGCCACCAAGGAGATAGAATATTACGACGACGAGGAACTCGACCGATTCAAAGGACGAGAGGCTGACGACTACTCAGACGAGGAAGTGGAAGAGTTCTCCGAAGTGCTCTACACGATGAAACCAGAGGAAGTGGCTGGGTGGAACCGAAGCCTTATCCTGCGTGGCATCAATCTGCCCAACCAGTTGAAAGACGAGGTCGTAGGATTTCTGAGTGAAGAACGAAGAGTGAAGAGTGAAGAATAAGACAAAATGGATATACTACAATATGCGTTTTTCCAAAACGCCTTGATAGGCGCCTTCTTGGCTAGCATCCTATGTGGCTTCGTAGGCACCTACATCGTCACACGCCGCCTGGTGTTTATCAGCGGCGGCATAACCCATGCCTCCTTTGGCGGCATCGGCATCGGTGTATTTTCGGGGCTTAACCCGATACTCTCAGCCATGGTCTTTGCCATACTGAGTGCCTTCGGCGTGCAATGGATGTCGAAGAAGCAAGATGTGCGCAAAGACTCTGCCATCGCCATGTTTTGGACGCTGGGCATGAGCGTAGGCATCATCTGCTGTTTCCTGACGCCAGGATTCATGCCCGACCTACCCTCTTTTCTCTTCGGCAGCATCCTCGCCATCGACAGCGCCGACCTCTGGCTTCTGGCAGGGCTCACCCTCTTCGTAGGTTTGCTGTTCACCTTCCTGTTGCGCCCCATCGAGTATGTGGCGTTCGACAGCACCTTCGCCCGTTCGCAGCATCTGCCCGTCACGGCGATAGAATACCTGATGATGACGCTCATCGCCATGACCATTGTCGCCACGCTCAAGATGGTGGGCATCGTGCTAGCCATCAGTTTGCTCACCATTCCCCAGATGACCGCCAACCTCTTCACCTATAATTATAAGCGAATGATAGGTGCGAGCATCGTGATAGGATGGATAGACTGCATCGTAGGGCTCTATGCCAGCTACCTGCTCAATGTGCCATCGGGAGCCACCATCATCTTCGTGAGCATCATCCTCTTTGCCTTCGCCAAGATTGCGAAGAGTCTGAAATAAGAAAATAAGAAAAAGGGAATCGAAGAGATAAAAAGGAAATCGAAGAGAAAAAATAGGAAATGAAAGGCAAGGCATCCCATATACTTGTACTCGCCATCGTCATCTTGCCGATGGCACTGGCTGGATGCTCTACGCAACGAAACACGGCGCAGAGCAGGTGGTGGCATGCCTTCAACGCCCGATACAACACCTATTATAATGGCGCACAAGCCTACATCGAAGGCTCACTGGAGAAAGAGAACGGCAACAGAGACAATTTCACCGAGCTTCTTCCCCTCTACACTGTAGCCAACAAGGCGAGCCGACACCTGGGCAAAGGCAACTACGACCGTGCCATCGAGAAGAGCGAGAAAGCCATCCACCAACACAGCATCAAGCGCCGCCCCGTATGGAACAAAGACCGTCGCAAGACCGCCCGCGACCGGGAATGGCTCAGCCGCAAAGAATACAACCCCTTCATCTGGAAAGCATGGATGCTGATGGGCAGGTCGCAGTTTTTCGAGGGCAACTTCGAGGCAGCTGCAGCCACCTTTTCCTACATGAGCCGCCTCTTTGCCACCCAACCAGCCATCTACGACAAGGCACAGGCTTGGCTTGCCAAATGCTACATAGAGCTAGGTTGGACCTATGACGCCGAAGACGTGATACGCAACATCGAGCGCGACTCCATCTACTGGAGTGCCCAGCGAGAATGGGATTACACCTACGCCCTCTACTACATCCACACCGCCCAATACGCCCAAGCCACCGGCTACCTGCGCAAGGCGATAGCCCATGAGATGAGACACAAGCAGAAAGCACGCCTGTGGTATCTCATGGGACAGATACAAGCCTCGATGGGACATACCAACGAGGCTTATCAGGCATTCCGCCACGTCATAGCCCTCAACCCTCCCTACGAGTTGGAGTTCAACGCCCGCATCTCCCAAACCGAGGTGCTGGCACGCAGCAATGCCAACAAAATGGTGGGCAAACTTAAACGCATGGCGGCATCGGACAAGAACAAGGAATATCTCGACCAGATATACTACGCACTGGGCAACATCCACCTAGCTCAGAAAGACACCATGCAAGCCATCGCCGCCTACGAGCGAGGCGCACTGAAATCCATGCGAAAAGGCATAGAGAAAGGTGTGCTGCTCACCCATCTAGGCAACCTCTACTGGCAACAAGACCGATTCTCCGATGCCAAGCGATGCTACGGCGAAGCCATCGGATTGCTCGACAAAGACCGCAAGGACTACCAACAGCTCTCCATGCGCTCGAAAATACTCGACGAACTCACCCCCTACACCGAGACGATAGCCCTGCAAGACTCCCTGCAACGACTCGCCCTGATGAGCGAAGCCGACCGCAACGCCGTCATCGACCATGTGATAGAAGCCTACAAGAAAAAAGAGAAGGAAGCCAGGAGATTGCAAGCCGAGGGAGAGGGAACTAGCGACAACGCTAGCATCGGACAAGGCGAAACTCCTGCAAACGGCTTTTCCAATCGCTTTCCTACAAATCAGAACGACAAACTTTCGAATGGGAATACATGGTATTTCTATTCACCCCTCGCCGTTGCCCAAGGCAAACAACAATTTCAGAAGCTTTGGGGCAAACGTGAGAACTCCGACGACTGGCAGCGTTCCAACAAGAGCGTAGTGGCAGGCGACATGGAGGATACAGCCGAGAAACAATCAGTATCCCAAGGAGAGACCGCAGAGAAGCAACCATTATCCCAAGAAGAGACAACCTACGCGCCTGCATCAGGAGAAGACAGCCGTGAATACTATCTCAAGCAAATCCCCCTCACCCCAGAGCAAATGGCAGAGAGCAACCAGCTCTTGGAGAACGGGCTCTTGCATGCCGGCATCATCCTCAAGGACAAGATGGGCAACCTGAGATTGAGCGAAGAAATGCTGCGCCGGCTCACCGACCACTATCCCGACTACGAGCACCTAGACGATGCCTACTATCATCTCTACCTGCTCTACAACATCAAACACCAGCCAGCCGTTGCCGACACCTATCTGCAACAACTCAAGCAGCAATATCCTGCAAGTCAGTGGACCGCCCTACTTTCCAATCCCCACTATGCCGAGGACGCAAGGATGGGCGAACATTTGGAAGACTCGCTCTACACAGCCACATACAAGGCTTTCAGAGAGGGCGACTACGAACGCGTGGGCTCCAACGTCGCTATCTCCAGCACCCGATTCCCCCTGGGAGCCAACCGCGATAAGTTTCTCTTCCTTTCGGGCATGAGCCTGTTGGGGCAAGGCGACACCGATGGATGCCTCAAAGATCTCCAAACGGTGGCAGAGAAATATCCAGGCACCCGACTGAGCGAACTGGCTGGCATGATAGTAAACGGCGTGAAAGTAGGCAGGCGACTACATGGCGGAAAGTTTGACCTAAGCGATGTGTGGACACGACGAAGCGAGTCGACGGCAGCCGCCAACGACACCCTGCCACAAAAGGAGTTCAGCGCAGAAAGAAACATTCCGTTTATCTTCCTCATGGCATACGTCACCGACTCGGTGAACGAGAACCAGTTGCTCTTCGAGATAGCCAAGTATAACTTCACCTCCTATCTGGTGCGCAATTTCGACATCCACATAGACGAGCAAGGCGGAATCCACCGCATGCAGATAACGGGGTTCAAGAATTATGACGAGGCACGCCAATACGCCAATGCCCTCTATCAGGAGAAAGCCATCCTGAGCCTCTTGGCGAAGGCACGCACCTTTGTGGTGAGCGAAAACAACCTGCCATTGCTAGGCACCCGCTTGAGCTACGACGACTACAGCAAGTTCTACGCCAAGCATTTCGCCCCCATCAAGTTGAGCCGCCAGCCGCTGCTCTACGAGCCAGCCGAAAGAGTCGTTGCTCCGCAACAGGCAGAATCGCCGTCGTCGGAAGAAGTCCCGACCAACAACGAAGACAAGCTGCAAGGAGTCCCCAACCAGATAGAAATCGAAGAGGATGCCGGCAAGCAAGAAGACACGGGCATCTATTTCGACGACGAGCCAACAACAGATAAATCGCCTGCCGATAGCGACGAATATTACGATTTGGAGGGGTTCTAATGCAGAAGTTGTTCGGTTTAGAGGAATTTAATATTTATTAACTGCGGAAGATGTTCCCCATCACGAAAATCTTTGTACTTTCGCACTCAGAATAGGAAAACAAGAAAAATATAGGATAAAAGACAATGAAAATCAAGATTGACTCATTAGACAACATCCATGAGGCAGCCAAGCAATTCCTGGCTGGCATGGGAAACGGCAAGGTCTTAGCCTTCTATGGCAAGATGGGTGCCGGGAAAACCACTTTCATCAAGGCCATCTGCGAGGAGCTGGGCGTGGAAGATGTAATCACATCGCCTACCTTCGCCCTCGTCAATGAATATACTGCCAGCGACGGCTCTCCTATCTATCACTTCGACTTCTACCGTATCAAGAAGATAGACGAGGTGTACGACATGGGATACGAGGACTATTTCTACAGCGGCAACCTCTGTTTCCTGGAGTGGCCGGAGCTAATAGAGACCCTCTTGCCAGAGGATGTAACCAAAGTACATATCACAACCGAGGAAGACGGATCGAGAACCGTAGAATGGTAAAAAGGGCGTTTTACGCCCGAAAAAAAGGCACAAGGAGGTGCCCGAAATTACGTCCCGACGTAGACTTTGCTACGTCCCGACGCAACAAACAATACGTCCCGACGTAGCAAGCACTACGTCGGGACGTAATTTTTCAAAAAAAGACAAAAGGTCTTTTTTACAAGAGAGCCTGGAATTTCTCAGTGAGAGTAGCCTTGCTGGCTGCGCCCACAAACTTGTCGACCAACTGACCACCCTTGAAGAAGAGGATAGTTGGGATGTTGCGCACACCAAACTCCATAGCGATGTCGTCGTTCTCCTCGACATCACACTTGCCTACTACCAACTTGCCATCAAACTCCTCTGCCAATTCTGACACGATAGGAGCAATCTGGCGACAAGGACCACACCAAGTTGCCCACAAATCTACTACCAATGGGAGCTCACCATTCTTGTAGCTCTCAAAATTCTCTGTTGTAATTGTTACTTCCATTTTCTATTACTTATTTATTTTTGTTATCTTATATTCTACACCGTAATCATATCTTGGCGCTAAGTCACTGCAAAGGTAAGCATTTGACTGCAAACTAGCAAACGTTGCGCCTACTTTTTTAGTTTATTTGGTAAGACATCTTGGGATGCGACTCGATATATTGCACTAGCGCATGGCTCACACCCACCGTGCGGTCTTGGGCACGCATCAAGAGATTGGTATTGGTGTTGATGTCGTGCACCTGCAAGTAGAGCTGTGCCTTTCCCTCGTCGTCGTCCACCAAGGTTTGCAGGTCGGTCACCAGTTTGTCGTCCACCACGTCGCTGTCCACGGTGATGGTGAATCGTTCAATACGGTTCTCCTTCACGGTTTGCAGATACTCGATGCTACCTATCTGGAACTCATAGTAGTTGCTATTGGCAAATCGGGAGGCGCAACGTGCGGTGATGTAGATGGTGCTGCCCTCCACGAGGATGCCTCGCCACTTGCCCCACTCCTCGCCGAAGAGTGCCAACTCGCCCGAGCCTTCGAAATCCTCCATGGTGACGAAGCCACAAGGCTTGCCCGTCTTGGTGAACTTCGATTTCACCTCGGTGATGATGCCGCCCACCACGATGTCTTCTTTCTTGGCGAGCTCCTGCTTGTCGCCGAGCTCTGAGCAGTGGGTGTTGCACATCTGGTTGAGGATGATGCTATAGTCGTCGAGCGGATGTGCGGAGAGGTAGATGCCCACGAGCTCACGTTCCCTGTTCAGTCGCTCGATGGTACTCCATGCCTCGCCTTCCGGAATTGGCGGTGTGGCTATCTCCACTGCTTCTTCGCCACCGAAGAGCGAAGTGGCAGCCTCTTGTTGCTCACGCTGATAGAGCTGACCATAGCGCACCAAGGTATCGAGAAACACCTCGCCCTTGCCATTCTTGCCAAAGAAACTCTCTCGCTTGATGCCGAAGCTGTCGAAGCCACCGCTCAAGGCGAGGGTCTCGAAAGCCTTGCGGTTGACATTGGAGAAGTCCACTCGCTCGGCAAAGTCGAAGATGTTCTTATAAGGACCGTTCTTCAAACGCTCGTTCACGATGGCATCGGCGGCAGGTGCACCCATACCCTTGATGGCAGACAGGCCGAAACGTATCTCGCCATGCTCGTTGACACCAAACTCGCGGTAACTCTCGTTGACATCAGGTCCCAGGGTCTTGATGCCCATCGACTGGCACTCCTCCATCAACTTGGTGATTTCGGTGATTTGTGAAAATCGGCGGGTCATCAACGCAGCCATGTACTCGGCAGGATAATGCGCCTTGAGGTAGGCTGTCTGGTAAGCCACCCAAGAGTAGCAGGTGGCATGCGACTTGTTGAACGCATAGGAGGCGAACTTCTCCCAGTCGCCCCATATCTTCTCCAATATCTTAGGGTCGTGCCCGTTCTCCTGACCTTGCTTGATGAACTTAGGCTTCATCGCATCAACGATGGCCT
>ERZ808270.589-NODE-589-length-20187-cov-2.921518_pt1 | contig 20187 bp, 17 predicted proteins | sample MGYA00521082_ERZ808270 | MGnify/ENA primary metagenome ERZ808270 (study PRJEB31516, sample SAMN03275594) | gut metagenome | biome: mammalia-associated habitat; material: feces | host: Papio cynocephalus | place: Kenya | collected 2012-07-27 ... | reverse complement strand
TGGTCTGACCCTGTCCATGCAGCTGGCAGAAGAGGGCTTTCTGGAGGCAAACGGCGTCAAGCTGCTGGGCGCAGATCCGCTGACCATTCATAAGGCAGAGGATCGCCAGGCGTTCAAGGACACCATGGAAAAGATCAACCAGCCGTGCATCCCGTCCAAGGTCGTAGAGACCATCGAAGACGCCGTGGATTTCGCAAAGACCATCGGCTATCCGGTTATCGTGCGTCCGGCATTTACTCTGGGCGGCACCGGCGGCGGTATTGCCGATAACGAAGAAATGCTGCGTGACATCACCAAGAACGGTCTGCGTCTGTCTCCGATCACACAGGTTCTGATCGAAAAGTGCATCAGCGGCTGGAAAGAAATCGAGTTCGAAGTAATCCGTGACCGCAAGGGCAACGTTATCACCGTCTGCTCCATGGAAAACTTTGACCCGGTCGGCGTACACACCGGTGACAGCATCGTTATTGCTCCGACCGTAACGCTGACTGACCGGGAATACCAGATGCTGCGTACCGCTGCCATCAACATTATTTCCGAACTGAAAGTAGAAGGCGGCTGTAACTGTCAGTTTGCGCTGCATCCCACCAGCATGGAGTATGCAGTTATCGAGGTTAACCCTCGTGTGTCCCGTTCTTCCGCACTGGCATCCAAGGCGACCGGTTACCCGATCGCAAAGGTGGCTGCAAGAATCGCCATCGGTTATACACTGGATGAGATCGTAAACCAGGTTACCGGCAAGACCTACGCCTGCTTTGAGCCGGCACTGGACTATGTGGTTGTCAAGTACCCGAAGTGGGCATTCGATAAGTTCGTCTATGCAAAGCGTACACTGGGCACACAGATGAAGGCTACCGGTGAGGTCATGGCGATCGGTACCAGCTTTGAAGAGGCAATCATGAAGGCTGTCCGTTCCACAGAACTGGGCGTAGACTCCATGAATATGAAAAAGTATGAGAAGATGTCTCTGGATGAGATCATGGAGCGTCTCCAGGTCGTAGACGATGAGCGTGCATTCCAGCTGTATGAGGCAATGAAGCGCGGCAAGACCGTGGAAGAACTGCACGAGCTGACCATGGTAGACTGCTGGTTCCTGAACAAGCTGATGAATCTGATTGAACTGGAACGGGAAATGGCTGCCAAGCCGCTGACCGAAGATCTGTACCTGCTGGCAAAGCAGTACGGCTATCTGGATGCTACCATTGAGCGTATTTCCGGTCAGAAATGCCCGATGCACCGCCATGCCGTTTATAAGATGGTTGATACCTGCGCAGGCGAGTTCAAGGCAGAGACACCGTATTTCTACTCTACCTATGACGATGAAAACGAGGCAGAGGAGTTCATCGAGCGTCAGCACAGCGACAAGAAAAAAGTCATCGTATTCGGTTCCGGTCCGATCCGTATCGGACAGGGTATCGAGTTCGACTACTGCTCGGTACACTGTGTATGGACACTGAAAGAGATGGGCTGTGAGGCAATCATCTGCAACAACAACCCGGAGACCGTTTCCACTGACTTCGATACCGGCGACCGTCTGTACTTCGATCCGCTGACCAAGGAAGACGTTGCCAATATCATCAACACCGAAAAGCCGTATGGCGTTGTGGTACAGTTCGGCGGGCAGACTGCCATCAAGCTGACACGCTACCTGGCAGATATGGGTGTCAATATTCTGGGTACTTCCGCAGACGATATCGACGCTGCCGAAGACAGAGAGCGTTTCGATGAGCTGCTGGGCAGATGCGGCATTCCTCGTCCTGCCGGCGAGACCGTCATGACAACCGAAGAGGCACTCAAGGCTGCCAACGACCTGGGCTATCCGGTTCTGATGCGTCCGTCTTACGTTCTGGGCGGTCAGAATATGATTATTGCGCATTCGGATAAGGATATCGAAGAGTATATGGCAATCATCACCAGCCATATGATCGAAAATCCGGTGCTGATCGATAAATATATGATGGGTACTGAGGTCGAGGTTGACGCCATCTGCGACGGCAAGGACTTCCTCATTCCGGGTATCATGGAACACGTAGAGCGTGCCGGTGTCCACTCCGGTGACTCCATTTCCATCTATCCGGCACAGAACCTCAGCGAAAAGATCACAGATACCATCGTTCGCTATACTGGTCTGCTGGCGAAGGAACTCCACGCTGTTGGTCTGATTAACATTCAGTACGTGGTATACAATAACGAGGTTTATGTAATCGAAGTAAACCCTCGTTCTTCCCGTACTGTGCCGTATATCAGTAAGGTTACCGGCATTCCTATGGTTGATATCGCAACCAAGATCATGCTGGGCGAAACACTCCAGAGTCTGGGCTACAAGTCCGGTCTGTATCCGAAGGGTAAGTATGTTGCAGTCAAGGTTCCGGTATTCAGCTTTGAAAAGCTCCAGGACGTAGACACTATGCTCGGACCGGAAATGAAGTCCACAGGTGAGTGCCTGGGTATTGCAACCAACCTGGAAGATGCACTGCTCAAGGGCTTGATCGCAGCCGGCTATGACTTGAAAAAGGAAGGCGGCGTGCTGATCTCTGTCCGTGACAGCGATAAGCAGGAAATCATTGAGATCGCAGACAAGCTGGCTCGCATGGGCTTTGAACTGTATGGTACAAGCGGTACAGCGGCTGTGCTGAATCACAACATGATCGCCACCAACCTGGTCAAGAAGATCTCTGACGGCGAACCGAATACCATCACACTGCTGGAAAGCGGTAAGATTCACTATATGATCTCTACTTCTGCAAAGGGTCGTCTCCCGGCAAGGGACAGCGTAAAGATGCGTCGTAAGTCCGTAGAGCGTTCGATCTGCTGTCTGACAGCGATCGACACGGCAAAGGCTCTGGCAAATGTGCTGGAATCCGGTCGCAGCATTGATGATGTAGAAATGGTAGACATCACCAAGATCTGACAGCGGAAAACAATTTGAAAATCACGCAAACCGTGGCGGACGGGGAGATTTCCCGCCCGCCATTTTTGCTTGAAAGGAGAAAAATTCATGGCATATGAACAGATGCTTGCGCCAGTGCTGGAAAAACAGGCGCTTGCAAAGAATATTTATCGTATGGTATTGCAGTGCCGTTCTATCGCACAGCAGGCAGAGCCGGGACAGTTTGTGCATCTGCTTCCCACAGGCTGCACCCTGCGCCGTCCCATCTCTATCTGTGAGATCAACAAGAGCGCCGGAACGCTGACCATTGTGTTTGAAGTGAAAGGCAGCGGCACAGATGCCCTTGCCAATGTGCGTGTAGGCGAAAATATGGACATTCTGGGACCGCTCGGCCGTGGATTCACCATTTTGCCGGATGCAAAACACGTTATTGTTGTCGGCGGCGGCATCGGCAACCCACCTATACTGTCCCTGGCACAGGTATACGGCGCACGTGCCACAGCGATCTGCGGTTTCCGCTCGGCAAACATTGTCACACTGCAGGACGCATTCCACGCATCTGGTGCAGAGACCATTCTCTGTACCGATGACGGCACTGCCGGCAGACACGCCCTGGTGACAGAACCGCTGAAAGAGCAGCTTGCCGGCGGCGGTGTGGACATGGTCTATGCCTGTGGTCCTCGCCCCATGCTGAAATTCGTAGCAGCTGCTGCCAAGGAGTACGGCGTGCGCTGTGAGGTTTCCATGGAAGAGCGCATGGGCTGCGGCATCGGTGCGTGCCTTGTCTGTGCCTGCCAGCTGGAAAAGGAAGGTAAATCCGTGATGGGTCATGTCTGCAAGGACGGCCCGGTATTCCCGGCAGAGGAGGTTGTTTGGTAATGGCAAATTTAGCAGTTGAAGTCGCAGGCGTTGCGTTCAAAAATCCCATCATCCCTGCATCCGGCGTGTTCGGCTACGGCAGAGAATACGAAAAGCTGTTCCCGCTCTCTAAACTGGGCGGCATTGCAACAAAAGGCACTACCGGTCAGCCCCGTCCGGGCAATCCGGCACCTCGTATTGCTGAAACACCCAGCGGAATGCTGAATTCGGTAGGTCTGCAAAATCCGGGCATTGATGCGTTTCTGGAACGGGAACTGCCGAACCTGCTCACAAAGGATACGGTGATCCTGGCAAATATTGCAGGCTCTACCATTGACGAGTGTGTTTCCATTGCGGAAAAGCTGGATGAAACTGATGTGCATATGATCGAGCTGAACATCTCCTGTCCGAACGTCAAGAAAGGCGGCGCAGCATTCGGCGTACACTGTGACAGTGCGGAAATGATTACTGCGGCAGTGCGGAAAGCGACCAAAAAGCCGCTGATCGTCAAGCTTTCTCCGAATGTTACCAGCATTACCGACATTGCAAAGGCAGTGGAATCTGCCGGGGCAGATGCAGTTTCGCTGATTAACACGCTGCTCGGAATGCGTATCAATATCGAAAACCGCCGTCCCATCCTGCGCAATAACGTGGGCGGAATGTCCGGTCCGGCAGTTTTTCCCATTGCAGTGCGTATGGTATGGCAGACCGCCCAGGCGGTTTCCATTCCGGTAATCGGTATGGGCGGCGTATCCAGCGGCGCAGATGCCATTGAAATGATGATGGCAGGCGCAAGCGCAGTGCAGGTGGGCGCAGCGATCTTCACAGATCCCTATGCACCGGTGCGCATCGTAGACGAGATGAACGACTGGCTGGACTCTCACAACATTGCAAATCATCGGTACCGTGCAGCCGTGGTAAGCGAGGAAAACATCTTATGATTATTATGGGCGTAGACTTTGGCGATGCCCGGACAGGGCTTGCCATCTGTGATAAAGGCGAAATGCTGGCATCTCCGGTGTGTGTGGTATCGGAAAAAGATTTCACACAGTGCCAGGAAAAGGTTGCCGCTCTGGCAAAGGAACACCGTGCAGAACTTCTCGTGGTGGGCTATCCGAAGAATATGAACGGTACAGTTGGCGAACGTGCTGAACTGTGCCAGAAATTCGGAGACGGTCTGAAAGAAATGACCGGTATTCCGGTCGTCATGTGGGACGAGCGCTGCACAACTGTTTCGGCGCATTCCTATCTGAATGTCACAAATACCAGAGGGAAAAAGCGGAAAGCGGTAGTAGATGCCGTTGCAGCTACCATCATTCTGGAAAGCTATCTGGCATATCGGAAGAATCAGGCGAATTCGCAGGTATAATAAAACTCTGAAAATACAAAAACAGCTCCATGTTTGGCGGTACAATACCGCCTGCATGGAGTTGTTTTGCTTTCTGTTAAGTTGCTGTTTTATTTATTTTCTGCCCAGTCGCTGCGGTGCATGGGTATCTTTTCAGCGCTCAGCTTTTCCAGGTTTTCGTGAATGTTCCGCTTGTCCGCCTTCTTTATCATATTTTCTCTGGCACGCTTGAACTTGTTCACTTCGCCATGGCGGCTCGGACCGCCGACACAGCCGCCGTCGCACGCCATGCCTTCGATAAAGTCGCCGGAAAAGCGTCCCATCTTCAGCATCAGCAGCGCACGCTTGCAGGCATCTGTGCCGTTGCAGCGCTCTACATTTACTTCGTCGGTGACGCCCTGTTCCTTCATGCCCTCCAGGACAGCATCTGTCACGCCGCCGCTGTTGCCAAACCACTTGCCAAAGGTGCTGGACTGCTGGTTGGTCTCTTCCGCCTCGTGGATCGTTATGCCCTTTGCACGGATGATGGCACGGATCTCGCCGTATGTCATTGCATAATCGGCGCTGCCGGGGATGTTCTGGTCAATGACTTCGCTCTTCTTTGCAATGCACGGACCAACAAAAACGGTGATTGCCTCCGGATCCTTTGACTTGATCCAGCGGGAAACAGCACACATCGGAGAAACCGTTGTGGAGATATGATCCAGGAGATCCGGGTAGTGCAGACGAATCAGATTGACAAATCCGGGGCAGCAGGACGTGGTCATCTTTTTGCCGTCCCGATATGCCTCAGCCCATTCTGCCGCTTCGGCATAGGCAGTCATATCGCCGCCCAGTCCAACCTCTACCAGGTCTGTAAAGCCAACTTCTTTCAGCGCATTGCGCCAGCTCTCAAATGTAATGCCCTCACCGAACTGTCCCTCTGTGGAGGGCGCAAACATGGCGTAAACGTGCTTTTTCTCAACGATTGCCTGACAGACGTCAACCACACAGGACTTGGAACTGATCGCACCGAACGGGCAGCTGTGGATACATCTGCCGCACTGGATGCACTTCTTTTCATCTATGATACAAATGCCGTTTTCATCCATGGAGATCGCACCAACAGGGCAGCTCCGGCGACATGGACGAATCAGATCAGCAATGGCATTGTAAGGACAGGCTGCCGCACATTTGCCGCATTCCCGGCATTTCTGCGGGTCAATATGCGCTCTGGTGCGGCCAATATCAATTGCCCCGAAATTACAGGACTGCTGACAGGCCTTGCCCATGCACTTCTGGCAGTTGTCGGTGACGACATAACGGGAGATGGGACAGTCCTCACAGGCAGCCTGCACGACCTGCACCACAAGATTGTTGTGCGCACCCTGCGGTGCCTTTCCCTCAGCCAGACGGATGCGCTGACGGACGATCTCACGTTCTTTATAGACGCAGCAGCGGTATTTTGCCTTTGGACCGGGCATCATCCGGTAGGGGAGTTCTTCTTTTTCCTCTTCAAATTTTCCGGCAAAGACCAGCTTTGCCACCTCACATAGGATATCGTGTTTGATTTTGATGATCGTGCCGTCATTTGTTACCATATGGACCTCCATCGTCTGTTGTATACATTTTCAGCAGTACTGTTTTGTAAAATAATAGTACTGCCTATATTATACCACGAATTTTGCCGCTTGTAAAGTGTACATTTCCGGGAAAACAAAAAAGCTGCTTTGCCTGCATTTCAGCAGACAGAACAGCTTGACACAGCATAATTTACTTACAGCAGGGGCAATACCTGCGACAGAATGGGATTCATATGAGGATCTGTCAGACCGAAGTCTATTCCCTTATATGTCCATGCTGCACGGCCGATGTGATACTTGTCAAATACAGACGTGATGGTACGGTACCAGTGCAGTGTACTTTCCGTATCCGCCTGGTCGATTACGCCGTATTCGCCGCAGTACAGCGGAATATCATACTTTTCAGCCGCTGCAATTGCCGGGGCAAAGTTTGCCTCAAAGAAGGATGTCTCTACATCCTGAATGCCTTCGTGGAGAAAAGCCTCAATATACTGCTTGTTGAACGCAGCAGAGTGACGGCGGTATGCCGCAAGATCTTCCGGATACTTGATGTGGAAATTCCGGGGCATTCCCTTTGTCCAGGATGCTGTCTGGTGTGTAAAGATGATCGGCTCATAGCAGTGAAAATTGTACACAATTCTGGAATCCGCCGGCGCATCCAGAAGGGGAACGCCGTCGGCGCCGTTGTGATGGATGCCGCCGATCAGAATGTAGTTTTTCTGTGCCACAGAACGAATGGCAGCGACTGCATTTGCGGCGATGCGGTTCCATGACTCTGCCGATTCTGCATTGACAATTTCATTCAGCAGTTCAAATGCCACAACATCGTGATCTTTGCCATAGCGCTTTGCGAATTCCTGCCACAGAGAAATGAAACGAGCCTGCAAAGCCGGATTGGTGAAAAATTCATCGGAGTGGATCGGATCGTCAAAGGTGTATCCGGCAGTTTTGTGCAGATCCAGGATCATGTGCAGACCATATTTTCTGCACCATGTAATGCACTGTGCGATCCACTGAAATCCGCTTTCTTTTTGAATGCCGCCTTCCGTTTCGACCAGTTCATAGTCTACTGGGATACGGACATGATCCAGTCCCCAGCGTGCTGCGACTGCAAAGTCGGTTTCTGTCAAAAATGTTTCGTAGTGTTTGTCGGAATGTTCTCCCTGCGAGAGCCATCCGCCAAAATTGATACCATGCTGAAAACCTTCCCAAATTCGCATGATGATGACCTCCTGTCACATAGATTGGAACATATTGTATCTCATTGCCTGTACTACATATTTTCATATGGTATGCAGTATGTTCCAGCAGCAGCCTTTTGTTTCAAATAGAACCAGGAGCTTTCGGGAACAGCTGGAATCGCCCAAATTATTCCATAGGACATTGTTCCCAAGATTTATCTGCATTTTCATTTTACGAGGAATATCAAAAAAATGATACCAAAAAACTTGCTTTTTTTATAGAAATGTGATATAATATTACAACAGAGGAAAGAACATCTTCCGGAATGACAAACCAATGGAAAATTCCTGGATGTTGCTTGCTTTTTTCTGGTATAGCATTATGGAATCTGTGGGATGCGGCAGAAAACTTTTTGGCATATCACTTTTCGTTTTGTCAAAAATTTGCGGAATGCAAAAGAAATATGACCGTTAAGATTCTGGGACAGATTTCGTTGGAAAATAAAATTTGCGTATTTTTCATATTTTCAAATGGGGGCATTACTGAAATGACAAAAATCGAAACAGAATGGCAAAATGCAGAGCAGGAGCGGCAGGAGGATTTTATCGAACACGAACCGCCGGAAGTAGAATTTGTGTTCTATAACCAGGTGCAGCAGGGCGACGTGGCGAGTGTTGAGAAAAATCTAAAGTCCGGACAATATCGGCGCATTGCCATGAAAACAAGACTTTCCACAGATTTGGTGCAGAATTTTCGGTATCACTGTATTATTTCTCTGGCAATGGTAACTCGCTTCTGCATCGAGGGCGGAATGCCGGGAGAACAGGCGTACCGGATGAGCGATTTCTATATCCACAAGGTGGACGAGGCGACTACCATTGACCTGGTGGAGGAACTGCATGATGCGGCGTGCATGGACTATGCAAAACGGATGCAGCAGATCAAAAATAAACCGGTCTGTTCCAAACCGGTGACACTCTGCCTGAATTACATCTATGCACATATGCACGAGAAGATCACCACCGAAGATCTGGCAGAGGAAGTGCATCTGCATCCCAGCTATTTGTCCCGGCTCTTCCGGGAGCAGATGGGCTGTACGTTGCATGACTACATCCTGGATCAGAAGATCCAGACGGCGAAACAGATGCTCCAGTTTTCGGAGCGCAGCTATGCGGAGATCGCCAATCTGCTGGCATTTTCTTCGCAGAGTCATTTTATCCAGGTGTTTTCCAAAAAAGTCGGCGTGACGCCGAAACAGTTTCGGGAGTCCGAATATCGTTCTACACTGATGCGTGGCGATACACCGAAAATGTGATATCGGCATCAAAAAAAGCAGCCTGCATTTTTTTGCATGCTGCTTGCAGTTGGCAATGATGCGCTGTCTTATGCCATCACGACCGCATTTCCCAACAGCTTGAAATCCCGGCAGCTTTTGCACAGATCGTTCAGAAAAGCGGCAATGCTGCGGTCTCTCAGATTTCCCTTGAAATCGATGTGAAAGACAACATCGAAACTGCCGTCCCGGATCGGCCGGCTTTCGATCTTGACCATATCCAGACCGTATAAGAAGAACTTGTTCAGAATGCGGCTCAGACTGCCGGGTTCGTTCGGGATGGAGAGCATGACGGAGATGACAGATGCGTCCTCTGCCACTTCCATATCCTTGGTGATGCAGATAAACTGTGTGAAATTCGGTACAACATTGGAAATGCGGGATGCCAGAATTTCCAGATGATTGTGCTTGGCACATTCTTCAGAGCAGATCGCAGCGATCGTGGTATCGCCCGATTCCGCCACCATTTTTGCGGCAGTGGCAGTGTTGCTGAAATCCTTCGGATGCAGGTGACGTGCATCCAGGAAGTCACTGCACTGAGACAGCGCCTGCGGATGCGAGTAGACGTTTTGAATGCTCTCTAAGGATGCGCCGGGCAGTGCGGCGAGACAGTGTGCCACTTCTACCTGGTTCATGGCGGTGATGAAGAAACTGTACTTGCCCATGAGGTCAACTGTCTGTGTCACTGTTCCGGATGTGCTGTTGTAGATGGGCAGCACACCGTATTCCAGTTCACCGGACTCCACCGCCTCGAATACCTGTTCGAAGGTGGGATAGAACTGGATGTTCCGCTTCGGGAAAAATGCCTGCGCGGCAGTTTCGGAGTTTGCGCCGACCGTCCCCTGGCATCCGATGCGGACAGCATTTTTCATGCGGGGCATTTTGATCTCCGGTGCATCTTCCGCAGCGACCAGCATTTTCTGCTGTAACTGGGAACTGATGCTCATCATGTTGGCGAACATGGTACGGGATGCCAGACCCAGCCCGTCTTTGGCATTGCTTTCTACCCGATCCAGGATCTGCTGTTCCCGTCCGGCTTGAAATACCGGCATATTGTGTGCCTTTTTATAGCGTGCCACATCCTGGCACAGGAGCATACGCTCTTCAAACAGGTTCTGAATCTGTTTGTCCAGCTTGTCGATCTCGTTGCGAATTTCACTTAATTCCATGTTACGTTCCTTTCTGTGAAGGGAATTTGTATTCAAAACCGTTTTCTCCAGTCAAGGACAGAGCAAACGGTACTGTTCCAATCATACCACATACCATTATACATAATTTTTTTTCAAAAATCAAGATAAAATTTTGAATAGCTATTGAAAACGACACCGGTTTTGTGCTATAATGAAATGTACGTGCAAAAACAGCAGCAGGGATGGGCAGTACGGAAAGCCTGCTCCAGATCTTATCACAAACAGAGGAGGCAGATACGATGCGCATTTTAGGAATCGACCCCGGCTATGCCATTGTGGGGTTCGGCGTTGTGTCCTATCACGGTGCGGATTTCACACCGCTGGAATACGGTGCAATCACCACAGAGGCAGGGACTCGGTTTGCAGCACGGCTGACGGCAATTTATGACGATTTGGATTACTTGCTGAAACGGTTTCAGCCGGACTGTATCGCCATTGAACGCCTGTACTTTACGTCAAACCAAAAGACGGTGATCGACGTGGCACAGGCTCGTGGCGTCATCGTCCTTTGCGCAGAACAGCACCAGATCCCGATGTATGAATACACACCGCTGCAGGTGAAACAGGCGGTTGTCGGATACGGCAAAGCAGAAAAGCGGCAGGTCATGGACATGACCCGGCGCATTCTGAAACTGGCGCAGATCCCGAAACCGGATGACGCAGCGGATGCGCTGGCGCTTGCCATTTGTCATGGACACTGCGCAACCGGCGGACAATTACAAAAGAGAACGATTCAGGCAGGAGATACGATATGATATACAGCGTGCATGGAAAATTGATCGCAAAGGAACCCGCTATGGCTGTCGTAGAATGCGGCGGCGTAGGGTATGCCTGCCGAACAACACTTTATACCCTCGGACAGCTGGGCGGCATAGGAGACACCGTGTTCCTATATACTGCAATGAGCGTTCGGGAAGATGCAGTCGAGCTATTTGGCTTTTCCACCCAGCAGGAGCTGCAGTGTTTCCAGCTGCTGACCTCCGTTTCCGGTGTCGGACCAAAGGCGGCGCTTTCCATTTTGTCCGATCTGTCGCCGGATCAGTTCCTGCTGACGGTCGCTTCCGGAGACAGCAAGGCACTGACCCGTGCCAAGGGCATCGGGGCAAAGTCGGCACAGCGCATTGTGATGGAACTGAAGGACAAGATCGCCGGCGGCGCAGCAGGCTTGTTTGCCGGTTCCGGCGTGGAAGAAGTGGCGGCGGCATCTCAGTCTGCCGGCAGTGTGGGCGAGGCAATCGAGGCGCTTGTGACACTAGGCTATACCCAGAGCGAAGTGGCACCCATTGTGGCAAAACTCGACCCGTCTCTGTCGGCATCGGAGCTGATTCGGCTGACATTGCAGGAATTCGGAAAACAGCGCAATTTCTGAGAGAGGAGTGAGACAAGATGATCGAGACCAGCGATATGCAGTTTGAGGAGCGGATGGTGACACCGCGTGAAGTGGAAGAAGACCACGAAGTGGAAGTGTCCCTGCGTCCGCAGACGCTTGTGGAATATATCGGACAGGATAAGGTGAAAGAAAACCTGGCGGTCTACATTGAGGCGGCAAAGCGCCGCGGCGATCCCCTGGATCACGTCCTGCTCTATGGCCCTCCGGGACTCGGCAAGACCACACTGTCCTCTATCATTGCCCACGAAATGGGCGTCAATCTGCGTGTTACAACAGGACCGGCAATTGAAAAGGCAGGGGATCTGGCGGCGATACTGACCAATCTTCAGCCCAATGACGTCCTGTTTATCGACGAGATCCACCGGCTGAACCGACAGGTCGAGGAAATTCTGTACCCGGCTCTGGAGGATCACGCCATTGATATTATCATGGGAAAGGGACCGTCGGCACGCTCTCTGCGTGTTGATCTGAACCCGTTTACATTGGTTGGCGCAACTACTCGTGCCGGTCAGCTTTCCAGTCCGCTCCGTGACCGTTTCGGCGTGATCCTGCGGCTGGAACTCTACACCACTGAGCAGCTGACGGACATTGTCCGCCGCAGCGCCATGCTCCTGAAGATCCCATGCTCCATAGACGGCGCAATGGAGATCGCAAGCCGTGCCAGAGGAACACCTCGTATTGCAAACCGTCTGCTCAAGCGTGTGCGTGACTTCGCAGATGTAATGGGCAACGGCGAGATCACACAGGAAATCGCACATATGGCGCTGGATCGTCTGGAAATCGATGAACTGGGGCTGGACAGCAACGACCGCCGTATGCTGGAAATGATTATCAAGGGCTACAGCGGCGGTCCGGTGGGACTGGAAACTCTGGCATCCGCTCTGGGCGAAGAGACAGTGACGCTGGAGGACGTGTGCGAGCCGTATCTGATGCAGCTGGGATTCCTGGCGAGAACGCCACGGGGACGCTGTGCCACGGCGCTGGCATACCAGCATCTGGGCTATCAGCAGCCAGATGCCGGCGGCATGGATGGACAAATGACACTTTCCGCTGAATGAGAAGTTCAGCTGAATGGGGATGCCGCACAAAGCCGAAAAGCAGATTTTGCGCAGTATCGCCTGAAATATATTTTTGACAGAACGAAAGGAAATAAGATCATGGGCAGATTATTTGGAACAGATGGCGCAAGAGGAGTTGCCATCACAGAACTGACTTGTGAAATGGCAATGCAGATCGGCAGAGCAGCGGCTCTGGTACTGACAAAAGAGGCAAAGCACCGGGCAAAGATCTTTATCGGAAAAGACACCCGTATCTCTTCGGATATCCTGGAGGCGGCACTCTGCGCAGGAATCTGTTCTGTTGGGGCAGAGGCAGTCAAGCTGGGCGTAGTTCCCACGCCGGCTGTGGCATATCTGGTACGGACACACGGTGCAGATGCAGGCGTTATGATCTCTGCATCCCATAACAGCGTGGAGTTCAACGGCATCAAGCTGTTTGCAGCTACCGGCTATAAGCTGCCGGATGCTACCGAAGAAGAGATCGAGGCGCTGATCCTGGATCACCCGGAAAAAATCGAGCTGCAGTCCGATATCCGTGTCGGTGCGATTTCGGAGTACACCAATGCCAAGGAGGACTACATTTCTTACCTGGCAGGCTGTGTTGCAACAGACTGCTCCGGCATCCGTGTAGCGCTGGACTGCGCAAACGGCAGCTCTTCCACCACAGCAGAGGAACTCTTTACACGTCTTGGTGCAGAAGTACATATGCTCAGCGCATCTCCGGACGGCACAAACATCAACAAAAACTGCGGTTCTACCCACATGGAAAACCTCATGGCATATGTAAAGGAGCATGACTGCGACCTGGGTCTGGCATTTGACGGCGACGCAGACCGCTGTCTGGCTGTCGATGAAAACGGAGCGCTGGTGGACGGCGATAAGATCATTGCGATCTGCGCACAGGCGCTGCAGCAGGAGGGCAAGCTGAAAAAGGATACGGCAGTAGTTACCGTTATGACCAACCTGGGTTTTTTCCACTTTGCAAAGGCAAATCAGATCGATGCCAAGGCGACAAAGGTCGGTGACCGCTACGTGCTGGAAGAGATGCTTGCCGGCGGCTATAACATCGGCGGCGAACAGAGCGGACACATCATCTTCCTGGATGAGGCGACCACTGGCGACGGCGAGCTTTCCGGTATCAAGCTTCTGGAGATTCTGAAGAAGTCCGGCAAGAAGATGAGCGAAGTGGCAAGCCTGATGGAGACATTCCCGCAGGTGCTGTATAATGTTACCATTCAGCCGCAGAAGAAGGGGCTGTGGCAGGACGACGCCGATATCGCTGCAATGATCGAAAAATACACTGCCATCCTGGGCGAAAACGGACGCATCCTGGTTCGGGAAAGCGGAACAGAGCCGCTCATTCGTGTTATGGTCGAGGGAAAGGATGCAGCGCAGATCGAGACCGCTGCACAGGCAATCACAGAGCAGGTAAAGATTTTTGCCGCATCATAAGCAAATAAAGGAGTAGTCCGAAATTGAGAATAGCAAATGGTTGGAAACAATATCGTATATTAGATACCTCCCAGCTGGAAAAGCTGGAAAGCTGGCACGGCGTCACACTGGTGCGGCCCGATCCGCAGATCATCTGGAAAACCCCGAAAAAGCATCCGGGCTGGAAAAAGGCAGACGGTCACTACAGCCGTTCGTCCTCCGGCGGCGGCAGCTGGGCATTCGCCAAAAAGCTGCCCACTTCCTGGGAAATGGACTATGAGCCGCTGGGACTCACCTTTAAGATTCAGCCTACCGGGTTCAAACACACCGGATTGTTTCCGGAGCAGGCAGTGAACTGGGACTGGATGGCGGAGCAGATTCGCAGCGCCGGCAGACCGATTTCTGTACTGAACCTGTTTTCCTATACCGGCGGCGCAACGCTGGCGTGTGCCTCTGCCGGGGCATCTGTCTGCCATGTGGACGCATCCAAAGGCATGGTGCAGTGGGCAAGAGAAAATGCGGCGCTGTCCGGTCTGACGGAAAAGCCCGTTCGCTGGATCGTGGATGACTGCGAAAAATTTGTGGCGAGAGAGATCCGCCGTGGCAGAAAATACGATGCCATCATTATGGATCCGCCCAGCTATGGTAGAGGACCCGGCGGTGAAGTCTGGAAACTGGAAGAGAACATCTACGATCTGGTAGAACTCTGTTCCGGCGTGCTTTCGGATGATCCGCTGTTCTTCCTGCTCAACAGCTACACGACCGGACTTTCTCCGGCGGTAATGGGGTATCTGCTGGGAAGCGTGTTAAAGCCGAAATTCGGCGGCGATGTGACTGCAGACGAGATTGGTCTGCCGGTCGAAGAAAGCGGCATGGTGCTGCCCTGCGGCTCAACTGCCATCTGGAAACGATAACGTGCATCGGGAACAATGGATCGTTCTGCTCCTGGGCATTTGCGCCCTGGCAGCAGACGGATTTGCTGCCGGGATCCAGTACCTGGATCGCCGCTATGTCTACGGAATGCCGCCGGAGGGCGTGTGGGAAATGTTTCGTTTTCTTGCGCCGTATGGATTGTTTGCCGCCGGCGTTGTCGTACTTGTTGTGATTCTGCTGCTTGCAATGCGGCGAAAATAATGTCGCAAAGGAGAAATACCATGGAAAACCAGATCATGGCAGAACACCTGTCATTTCACTATACAGATGAAGAGGGAAAAGCCGTTTCACCGGAGATTCTGAAAGATCTGTCGCTGACTTTTCAGCCCGGTTCTTTTGTGGCGGTTCTTGGGGGTAACGGCCGCGGGAAAAACACACCCGCCAAACAAATGAAAACAAATCTGCTTCCCCGGCGGCAAGATGTGGGTCTCCGGCATGGACACCTGCGATGAAGAAAAGCTGTACGACATCCGGCAGCACGTGGGCATGGTGTTTCAAAATCCGGACAACCAGATCGTTGCAACGATCGTGGAGGAAGATGTGGCGTTCGGACCGGAAAATCTGGGACTGCCGCCGGAAACGATTCGGGAACGGGTGGACGATGCCCTGAAAGCGGTTGGAATGTATGAATATCGGATGCACGCACCGAATCAGCTGTCCGGCGGACAAAAACAACGCATCGCCATTGCCGGCATCATCGCCATGCGTCCGTCCTGTATCGTTCTGGACGAGCCGACGGCAATGCTTGACCCTAAGGGACGCATGGAAGTGATGAAAACCATTCGGATGCTGAACCGGAATTACGGCATTACCGTAATTTTGATTACGCATTATATGGAAGAGGCCGCACAGGCTGACCGTGTCATTGTCATGGATGACGGAAACATCTTGCTGGATGACACGCCGGCAGAGGTCTTTTCTCATGTGGAAGAAATGAAAACGGTGGGACTGGATGTGCCGCAGGTGACAGAACTGGTGTATGAACTCCAAAAAGCCGGTATGCCTTTGGATGGTCATATTATCAGCGAAGATGCGTGCGTGGATGCAATTCTCAAGTGCATGGCGTGAAATGAGGTGGGCAGTTGGCAACGATACAGATCAAAGGACTGACATACCGCTATGGTATCGGCACTCCTTTTGAAAAAACAGCAGTTGACCATGTGGATCTGGAAATAGAGTCCGGCTCTTTTGTGGGCATCATCGGGCATACTGGATCCGGTAAGTCCACATTGATACAGCATTTGAACGGACTGCTGAAACCGACCGAAGGGAGCATCCTTCTGGACGGGAAAGATATCTGGGCAGAAAAGGCGCAGATGCGCCAGGTACGGTTTCGGGTCGGACTGGTGTTCCAGTATCCGGAATACCAGATCTTTGAGGAGACCGTAGCCAAGGATATCGCATTCGGTCCCCGGAACATGGGACTGGCGGAGGAAGAAGTCCAGGCACGGGTAAAGGAAACGGCTGCCATAGTCGGCTTGTCGGATGACATTCTGGAGCAGTCGCCCTTTTTGCTGTCCGGCGGTCAGAAACGCCGTGTGGCGATCGCCGGCGTTATGGCGATGCGGCCGGAAGTGCTGATCCTGGACGAGCCGACCGCCGGACTGGATCCCCGCGGCAGGGAAGAGATCCTGGAGGAGATCAAGGCGTACCGCCGACAGACCGGGGCAACGATTCTGCTGGTCTCTCACAGCATGGAAGATGTGGCACGCCACGCACAGAAGATTCTGGTAATGAACGCCGGAAAGGTGTTCTGCTACGGTACGGTAGAAAATGTATTTTGCCGTTCACAGGAACTCCAGGCGATCGGACTGGCTGTGCCGCAGATCACCCGTGTCTGCAATGCGCTCCGGGCAAAGGGCATCCCGCTGACGGAAGATATTTTCACAGTAGAGCAGGCAAAAGAACAGCTGATCGCATGGTACCGGAAGAAAGGGGAACAGTGACAATGCTGAAAGACATTACCATTGGACAATATTTCCCAGGCTCCAGTCCGGTGCATCGCATGGATCCCCGGTTCAAGATCATCATGACGCTGCTGTTTATTGCAATGCTGTTTATGGGACAGCATCTGTATTCGATCTTGTTCGGCGTTGTATTCTGCATCCTGGCGCTGTCGTTTTCCAAAATTCCCGTCAGGCTGATCTGGAAAAGCATCAAGCCGCTGATTCCGGTTCTGATGATTACCGCAGTTCTGGATCTGCTCATGGTAGACAGCGGCGATGTTTACTGGAAATGGCATTTTCTGAAACTGACCGAAGGCGGCGTGCGGACGGCAATACTGATGGTGACACGCATCATTGTGCTGCTTGCCGGTTCGTCGCTGCTGACTTATACCACATCGCCCATTGCCTTGACAGACGCCATCGAGCGTCTGCTGTCGCCGCTGAAAAAGCTGCACGTTCCGGTGCATACCTTTGCAATGATGATGACGATTTCCCTCCGCTTTATTCCGACGCTGCTGGAAGAAACGGACAAGATCATGACAGCCCAGAAGGCGAGAGGCGCAAGCTTTAGCGAGGGAAATCTGGTGCAGCGCGCCAAGGCGCTTGTGCCGATTCTGGTTCCGCTGCTGGTTTCCTCTTTTCACCGTGCAGAAGAGCTTGCAACGGCAATGGAGTGCCGGTGCTATCGCGGCGAGGCAGGGCGCACCAAGATGCGCCAGCTCCATGCGGCGAGCCGGGACTATATCGCAATGACAGTCACAGTGCTGCTGTTTGCTGCGGCAGTTGCTGTCAAAATCATCTGGTAAGGAGACATTTTCATGAACGCAACGCTGTCCGAGACAACCGCCTCCGGAAAACCCGGAAAGAAAGGCTGCGGAAGACTGGTCTTGCTGCTGTCGTTTTGCATCCCGATGCTGCTTCTGGCGATGGGATTTGTCATGCAGCAGGTACATCCCTTTGGAGACAGACAAATACTGGTAACAGATTTCTGGCACCAATATTATCCGTTTTTGCGGCTGCTGCATGAAAAACTCCGGAGCGGCGGTTCTCTTTTGTATACCTGGGATTCCGGCATGGGGACAAACTTTCTTTCCATTTTTGCGTATTATGCGGCAAGTCCGCTGAATCTGCTCACCGTTCTGGTTCCAGAATCCATTCTGCGTGAAGCAGTCACAGTGGTACTTCTCCTGAAAATCGGCTGTGCCGGTTTGTTTTTTGCGCTGTTTCTTCGTGGAACATTCCGCAGAGATGACTTTTCCATCTGCCTTTTTGCCGTGATGTATGCGCTTTGCAGCTATATCCTGGGCTACTACTGGAACATCATCTGGATGGATACAGTTGCACTTTTGCCGCTCGTGGTGCTGGGTCTGGTTTACCTGGTACGTGACGGAAAATACCGCCTCTATGTGATCGCTCTGGGGCTTTCTCTCTTCACCAACTTTTATATTGGTATGTTTACCTGCATTTTCGCAGTGATCGCCTACCTGTGCCTGTGCGTGTTCTATCTGAAACCGGCACAGCTGCCGGGGCGTACCATTGCAATGCTGCTGGGATCTCTGCTGGGCGGCGCATTGGCGGCGATCGTGCTTTTGCCGGCGTACTATGCGCTGCAGCTGACCTACAGCGTCAACAACATTTTCCCGACCACGGTGCAGTTTTACGAGAGCTGGCGCACGCTTGCGGCAGACCTCATCAGTTTCCATGAACCGACGGCAAAGGATGGCTTGCCGAATCTGGCTTGCGGCGTGCTGTCGCTGACGCTGATGGGACCGTTCCTGCGCTCTGCATCTATCCGGATAAGGGAAAAAGCCGGGGCAATTCTGGTGCTGGCATTCCTGCTTATCAGCTGTAACTGCAACGTGCTGAACTACATCTGGCACGGCTTCCACTTCCCGAATATGCTCCCGTATCGGTTTTCGTTCCTGTTCTCCTTTGTGCTTCTGACTGTAGGCTATCGTGCCTTTCTTGCGGCATTGGAAGAAAAGTTCAAGGTCTGGGATATTCTGGCGATGCTGGTCATGGCAGTGCTGGTGTTTGCCGTCTCCTACCATGTGCAGGAAAACCAGGCGGTGTACTGGTCTGTGGCAGTCATGTTCCTGTACGCTGTGATCCTGCTGCTGTTTTTCCGGGAGATCTTCGGGAAAAAACTGCTGTATCTTTCGCTTTCCATCGTTCTTGCATTTGAAATGTTCCAGAACGTGAAACTTGGAACAGAAACTGTGTCCACCTCAGATTACCTCAGCTACCCGACACAGCACGAAGAAGTGGAATCACTGCTGGCGCAGATCGGGGAACAGGATGACAGCCATTTCTATCGGACAGAGCTTTCTTCCTGGTACACGCTGAATGACCCGGCGCTGTACGGTTATCACGGACTGTCGCAGTTTTCTTCCACAGCGAATGAGAGCGTGACAAAGTGGATGCGTGCCATCGGCGTTCCGGCGTCTGAGGCAGGAAACCGGTACTACTATGGCGGCGGAACGCCGGTCAGCAATGCCTTTTCCGGGATTCGCTATCTGATCAGCCGGAGCAGTTCTGTGCTGGATTTGCAGGAATGGCAGCAGCTTGCATCTGAGGGAGCGTGCTATTCCTATCAGAATCAGTATGATCTGTCGGTTGGATTCTGGACAGCATCTTCGCTGCAGGACTATACCGTTGTCCCGGACGGCAATCCCTTTGACAATCAGAATACCTTGTTCCGTCTGGCAACCGGAATTGAAACGCCGCTGTTCACCCGGATGGAGGTAGACGGCGTTTTGTACGAGGGTGCAGATGCCACGAAAAACGGCTATGGCAGCTATACCTACCAGGCAGACGCCGGCGCAGAAACCAGAAAGCTGCAGTATAACTATAAACTCCCGGTGGACGGAACACTGTATGGGTATATAAATCTTCCCAACGGCTCCAGCATTTCAGTTCTGCGCAACGACAGTTTTGCCGGGTCGTATAACAATGGCAACCAGGGCTATATTTTCCCCATGGGTACATTTTCGGGCAGTGAGACAGCAAGCGTTTCCGTTTCACTGCCGGCAGATTCTGTCACCGGAGCAGTTACGGTCTATGTGT